>Ga0307378_10004655_pt1 | contig 19436 bp, 16 predicted proteins | sample UN1MG_FD_202238 | JGI IMG/M metagenome (GOLD analysis project Ga0307378, IMG submission 202238) | Soil microbial communities from Risofladan, Vaasa, Finland - UN-1 | ecosystem: Environmental > Terrestrial > Soil > Coastal area > Acid sulfate soil | place: Finland: Risofladan, Vaasa | collected... | reverse complement strand
AATCTTTGTGATTAAATCTATGCTCCCGTCGTTTATAACCCCCACCACAGGGGTGTGATTCATTGTTCGTGAATCGTAATTCGTGTCTCAACCCTTTAGCCCCCAGGCCTGTCCTGGGGGTAATCTTTGTGATTAAATCTATGCTCCCGTCGTTTATAACCCCCACCACAGGGGTGGGGGCTAATCATCAGCGTGTCTTTTGACGTATTCGATTCGTTGATTCAAACTTTTTTCGTTGAAGCAAAAGCGTTTGTCAAAACCACGCGTCCAAATCCGCCTTACGGGTCCGTCTTTGCGAAGCGCAAACATGGCAACGTTTTTGTACCTGCTGACTATTGACTCGATAGATTTCTCACAAGTGCGGGCCACCAAATGAATGTGATTCGTGCAAACAGCCAAGGCCTCGATCGTATGACCGATTCTTTCTGCTTCCTGAAGGATCGCCCGGCGAATAACAGCCTTCTGCTCCGAATCAAGCGTAACGGTCGCAGACTTTTGCATGCTTTGACTTGCCTTGAGAATCTTCGGGTCACCCGGCATGATTTTTCCTTGCTTTACATAACCTCGCTTGTCACCCGGCAGCCAAGTGCCATAAGTTGTCCAGGTCACCATATAGCCGGTCATTTTTGTTTCCCACTTTGTTTAGCCCCCAGGCCTGCCCTGGGGGTAATCTTTGCGAATAAATCTATGCCGCCATCGTTTATAACCCCCACCGCAGGGGTGGGGGTTATCTTTGCGAATAAATCTATGCCGCCATCGTTTATAACCCCCACCGCAGGGGTGGGGGTAATCTTTGCGAATAAATCTATGCCGCCATCGTTTATAACCCCCACCGCAGGGGTGGGGGTAATCTTTGCGAATAAATCTATTCCGCCATCATTTATAACCCCCACCGCAGGGGTGGGGGCTAAGCGTGGGCGTGTGTTTACGAAAAGACGACTTCTCTGCCGTCGAATACGGGGCCGTCCTGACAGCACATTTTGTAGATGGTTTCGCTTGACTCGCTAGCTTTGCATTCGACGGCACAGCTTTGGCACAGGCCGATGCCGCAGGCCATTCTCCGCTCCATACTGACCTGGCAGTCGATGTTCTTCTCCTGGGCGATTTGTGCCACTCTCGCTAACATAGCCTCGGGTCCGCAGGTGCAAATAATAATATCATCAAAGCTTAAATCTGATTTTTCGAGCCATTCGGCAAGGCAATCGGTGACAAGCCCGTGGTAGCCGGCGGAACCGTCGTCGGTTGCGACTATTGATTCAATGCCGTATTTGGCGAATTCCGGCACGGAGAATCCGAGATGCTGCGAAATCTCATCCAGCCGGCCCTCGAAGGGCAGGGCCTTGGCGGTCTTGGCACCCGCAAGTGAAATGACGTCGATACCGTCGTCGCGTGCAGTCAGATTTTGCGCCAGGTGTTGCAGTGGCGGCGTGCCCATTCCGCCGCCGAGAAGAAGGACTGTTTTCTTGCCGTCCGGGATTTGGAAGCCACGCCCCAGAGGCCCAATGACGCTTATTTGATCGCCGGCCGATAGCGTCGTCATGCGCACCGTGGCTGGCCCGACTACGCAATAGAGAAGCTCGGCGAACGTCTTATCGCCGTCGGGAGTCACTTCGGCAAAGCTAAAAGGCCGCCGCAGCAGGATCTTTCTGCTGCAGGCGTCACGCAGCTCCTGAGGCACGGCATCCGGCGAAGGCAGGGCGGTCTTGGAGAGGTCGAATTGGGCGAACTGTCCCGGCTCGAAATTGTCAAAAGCCCTCGCACCATCTTGTGTGAACTGAAGCCTGAGCCGATGGAATCCGGGGCCGATCCGCCTGTTGGAACAGACCTGCGCCTCGAACATGCCTTTTGCCGATGACGAACATCCTTCTGACATAAATCGCCACCCCTGTTATAATAAGTGTTTTGCAAAATTGAAGTTAAAGCAGGCCTTCGTAAACCCTGACGCCGTCCACAACTTTGCATACGTGGACGGCATATTTCCCGGCGAAATCGGGGCAGCTTCGCGGATAGGCCGTATCGACCGCGGCCTTTACCGCCTCGACGGATTCGGCGCTAACCAGGGCGCCGGACGCCCCCTTGTCGCCGCCGCCCAGCATCCGCTCGCCCAGAACTCCCGGCACGGTTCTGACTATGTCGCACATCGTTTCGAGCTCCGGGCCGGATATTTTGTAATCATCGCGCAGCCCGAGGCCATCCGCTCTGAATATCCGCCCGACCGTTTCGATGTCACCTGCTTTCCATGCTTCGAGCATTTTGTAGAACCGCTTCTGGGCGCCGAAAATGTACTTCAGCCGGTCGCATAAATCCGGATGTTTTGCACCGAATTCGCTCATAATCTTTTCGTAGAGTTCATCGTCTTTGATATCCGCAAGGCACGAAATCTCGTAGCCCGCCTTCTGCAATATCGAGACGAGCTTTTCACATTCAGCTCTTCGGATAGCGTATGTTGATTTTTCCAGACCGGGGCGGTCCGTGCCGGTATCGAGGACAACGATACGAAAATCGGCTGCTCCGGCTCCAATCGGCACATAATCAATCGAACGGTCCTCGGGATTGTAGTATGTGGCCATTCCCTCACGGGCAAAGATAATCATCGTCTGATCGAGCTTGCCGCAGGGCGAGCCGATATAGTCGTTCTCCACCGCCTGAGCTAAATCGACTATGGTGTTCTTGTCTTCGACTTCGATGCCGTTTGCGTCAAAGAGCGACAGAATCAAATTGTTACACAGCGATGCCGACCGGCTCATTCCGCCACCGGGGATATTCCCGTAAAGAACGCAGTCAATGCCCTGCGAAAGTTCGTAGCCTTCGCGCCTGAGGATATAATCTATCCCGTACGGGAAGCGGCCCCATGTCTCGGCCACTTCAGCCGATCTTGGCTCGGGGACGTTGCCTAATTCAAATTCTATGACTCCATCGCCGGGGAAATTTCCGCTGAAGAGTCTGACTTTTTTCGTGCCGTTCGGCTTATAGGCCAGCCAGATGAACCTGTCGGTTCCGACGCCGAACAGTTCGGTGCCGTTGTAGTCACCATGCTCGACGCCGAGACAGAAACGCGACGAGGTCCTTCTGACTTTGCCGCCTTTGATGTCGATTTTATTTTCTTTCGCGGCCTTTAAGATTATATCTAATGCTGCTTGTCCTTCTTTAGTCAGTTCCATTCCAATACTCTCAAAACATGCCGTTATTTTGCAAGGCCGATCGGGCTGAACAGGAAGTACAGAACCAGCGTAATGACTACGACCACGATGCCGGCCATGAAAGCTCCTTTAGAAGATTTAAGGTCAAGTGAGGTTTTCTTCTCAAATACGATCGGCTTATCCATAGGCTTGAGTATAGTAATGACGGTCATTACAACAATATTGATTCCGAAGCAGATTGCCATACGGTTGAGGAACTGAATTTCCGGGCCGATATTGTATCGCCCGAGCAGATACATTCCGCCGTAGCAAACGATATTCGTAACAAGTCCGGCGACACCTGCCATTGGCGGGGCTTTTTTAACGATCAGGCCGAATGCGAACACCGCCAGGATACCCGGCGAGAGCAGTCCCTGGACTTCCTGGATAATTGTGAAAATACTGTTGCTGATATTCGGATCGCCTAACTTTGGAGCCAGCCAAATCGCCACAAACGCGAACGCTACAACGCATATACGGCCTAATGTGACAATACTTTTTTGCTGCGCTTTTGGTGAAATGTATTTTGTGTAAATATCCATCGTAAAGATAGTCGATGCCGCATTGAGCATGGCTGCCAGTGAGCTGACGATTGCACCGAGCAAAGCGGCCAAAACGAAACCGACTAAACCCGTATTTTGGGGCAGAACGTTGCTAAGTAATTGCCCCAGAGCCGTATCATATTTATAAGCGATAAATTTCTCGCTTGTGACCGGAATACCCGCAGTGTTTGCAGCTTCTTTGACGGAGGTATTATACGCTTCCAATTCCGCTTTCAGATTGGGGAAGGCCGATGTCCATGATTTATCGTCAGATTCGAATACTGTATATTCTTTCAATTCAAGTTCATCATATTTTCCCTGCGTTATAGGCAGCACAAAAGGATTAGTTGTGCTAACCGCCTTTTTAGCATCGTCATTTGGATATATCGCAATCATGAATTTCTGCTGGTTCCATGAAGCGACAGCGTCATCGCCCGGAGCCGGTGCGGTTACAACCATTTCGGTATCGGGATTGGCCATCATATACTTTGCGATTACCGGGGCATTATCACCGACCGCCTGATCTTTCATGTCCTTTGAGTAAAGGTTGAAGGCTATAATACCCGGAATTACGACAACGAACGGAACGAGCAGCTTCATAAACGCCGAGAACACGATACCTTTTTGTCCCTCGGATAATGATGATGAAGCCAGTGTCCGCTGAGTGATGTACTGATTCAAACCCCAGTAGTAGAAGTTCGGTATCCACAAGCCCAGCATGAGTGCCGTATAAGGCAGAACTTTGTCGTCTTTGGGCAGGAACATATTCATCCTGACCTTGTTCAGTTCCCAGAACCGGTCTATTGCGCCGGTATCCTGTGCAAAAGTTTTAATTCCGACCGCTCCGGTTTTGACATTCTCTATGAAAGCAAGCCCATCGGTTGCTGAGCCGAGTTTCTTGAATGCGTACAGCATGACAACGCCGCTGCCGATAATCAATGCGCTTCCCTGGATCAGGTCGGCCCATGCACAGGCTTTAAGACCGCCGGCGGTAACGTAAACCATCGCGATAAAACCAATCACGATAGCCGCCTGCAGCAATGAAACATCCCGGCCCATTTTTCCGGCCATAGTCTGAATTGTCAGGGCGCCGGAGTATGTCACCGAACCGAGAAGTACAAGATAAAGGAAGATAGTGCCAACCGCCATAATAGTACGAGCCGTCGCATTGTAGCGTACTTCGAGGAACTCGGGCATTGTATAGATGCCCGCCCTTAGGAAATAGGGCAGAAAGAAGAATCCGACCACAACCAGGGTGATAGCCGCCATCCACTCATAGCTGGCTATCGCCAGGCCTACGTGACTGGCGGCGTTGCCGCTCATGCCGACCAATTGCTCCGATGAAATGTTAGCGGCGATCAGCGAGAATCCGATCAGCCACCATTTCAGGCCGCGACCGGCCAGGAAGTAGTCTTCGCTGGTTTTCTCGTGCCGGCTTTTCCAAAGTCCGATTGAGACCACTGCGGTAATGAAGCCCAAAAACACCGCAATATCGAGAAAGCTGAATACCATAATAACTCCTTTCCTCTTATCTTTTGTCTAACTTATTCCCTTATTTCAATCTCATCAAATTGGCCGCCATTATACTCACTTTGCCCGAGATCGCAATAAAATAAAAATCCGTATTTTGCAGGCGGAACGTTTCACGATCGAAGGGAGATATACTCTGTTCTATTGTATGTTTCTATGAAGTCTCAGAATCCTTTTCTAACTGGAAGACAAAAGAATTTCCGTTCTCTTTTGGTTCGACCCATATATCACCGCCATGCATTGTGATAATCTCCCTGGTAATAAACAGGCCGAGCCCCGTGCCCTTGACTTTTTTTTCTTTTAAGGTTCCCAGCCTCGAAAATTTTTTGAAGAGCTTCTTCTTTTCCTGCTCCTGGACAGGCCGGGAGTCGTTATAGATTTCAATCTGTACTTTCCGGCCCAGGTCCTCAGAACCAAGCATTACTTTCCCCTTGTCCAATCCGTACTTGACAGCGTTGCCAACGAGATTATTTGCTGCAATACGCAGCAAATCAATGTCCCCCTGCAACTTGATTTCGGGCGCAATGTTATTAATAACTTCCATTTGTCTCTCAGCTATCTGGCCACCGAAAATCTCCAGGCATGGATCAAATACATCTTCTTTAAGGCGCAGCTCCGTCCTGTTTACCTCCAGTTCGCCTTTTTCTATTCTGCTCAAATCAAGGAACTTCTTCACAGTCTCTCGTAAGTAGTTTAAGTTCCTCGTCACCGAATCGAGGGATTTCTTCTGTTTGGGATTTATCCGGCCAAAGAGCTCGTCGCGTACGGCGGCGGCATTCATAATCGTTGTAGCTACTATCCCCTTAAGCTCGTGCGATACAAAGCCCACCAGGTCAAGATATGTCTTGTTCAGAGCCTCCAGTTTCTCATTTATTGTCTTTAGACTCTCCTGCCTGGCCCGAAGTTGCGCCGACATCTCATTGAAAGAGGCCGCAAGAGTATCTAATTCAATCGTTCCGGTTTCTGTGTCCACTTCATATCCCAGATCTCCCTCTGAGAGTTCCTCTGTCGCTTTGAGCATACGCTCAAGAGGCTGGGATATCTTCTTTGTCAGAACTGCCTCAAGGGACGCAGCCAGCGCAGCAGCAACTGCGACTATCACGAAAAAAACAATCAATATGTTTCGTACCATATAATTAAAAGGCTGCTCAAGGATGCCCACATAAAGTATTCCAATAATCTGGCCGTCTATGTCTCTGATTGGTTCGTACGCGGTTTTGTACCAGTCCGTTACCACAAAGGCCCTCGCCACCCACGGTAGTCCTTTTACGAGCACCTGCTCGTTCACAATTTCAGACACCCTGGTACCGATTGCTCTGCTTCCGTCTTTTGCGCTGACGTTGGTAGAAATCCGAAGGTCACCCTGGAAAATCGTAGCTGTGCCGACATCCTTGCCCTTAAACGTTTCTCCTCTATAGACGGTCTCTTTGACTTTATCAACGATCTTGTAATCTCTGTTGATCAAACTGCCCCCGTACAGGATGCCCACCAGCCCGCCATCATATCCGAATACAGGTGCACCGGCTTTAATCATCATTCCGGAAGTACTTTCCGTTTCTTCTATTTTCTTCGCTTTGGGTGTAGAGATGAATTTTATATGCGCTCGCTCGGCCAGGTCCTCACCTTCCTTTACGAGTTCCGTGCTTGGCACTATCAAGGTCCCGGCGATGACTTGCCTGTTTGACAGTATCCCTCCAACCAGCATATCATCCGCCTGATTATCCCCAATCACCGATGAATTTCGCGACCTGATGACTACCTTGCCGGATGAGTCCGTCAGGGTCAGCACGTCCAGCGATTCCGCCTTTCTTATCCTGTCCAATTCCTTTGATAGAGTCTCTCGGTCATTTTCAGAAATCGCATCCTTTAGAAAGAACCTCAGTGCCGTGAGCCGCACTACATTCTTGACTCTGTTGATCTCCTGCAGATAAATTTCACGGGCGGAGTTCAGGTCGTTTTTTACCTTTGTCTGAGCCCTCTCTATAATGTCCTTCTGGATGACGTAGTACCCAAATACAGCTACTAACAGCGAAAAGGTCACAATGATAATGTCGAACGGTACTAAGATCCTCATTCTCAGCTTTTTAGCTTTCATTTGTCATCCTTTGACACTGTGTCTGCCGCTGACCGACAAGTCCGATGTTACCGGCAACAATTGAATCATAGACTCATACCAATTGTAATTAAGATTTGCGCCTTTGTCATTTCGACCGGAGGGCCACGAAGTGGCCCGAAGTGGAGAAATCTATGAAAAACAGATTTCTCGACTCCGCTCTGCTGCGCTCGAAATGACTCAAACAAGCGCATTTATTATGTACAATTGGTATCACTGTGCTCTTAGATGATAAACTAATAGCGGATTGCTGGCAAGTTTTCTCCTGCGCATCATAGAAGTCATCGGTTTTGAGCCTGATATCCTCGACGAGAAGATAAATCTTCACAGGGCATATATTGTGCAGGAATGCTTGAAAAATCACGCGTTTTCTAATAGAAATAATGATATGAGTGATGTTACCCGCATTTTAGCAGCAATTGAGCAGGGCGATGCCCGGGCCGCGGACGAATTGCTTCCCCTGGTCTATCAGGAGCTGCGTCGTTTAGCCGCTCAGAAGATGTCGCATGAACCGCCCGGCCAGACGCTCCAGGCAACGGCACTTGTCCATGAGGCTTATATCCGGCTGGTTGGCGCTGAAGCTCAGAACTTCAGTGGACGTACCCATTTCTATTCTGCGGCAGCCGAAGCGATGCGCCGTATCCTAATCGATAACGCTCGCCGGAAACAACGCCTCAAACATGGCGGCGGTCAACAGAAGATCGATCTCAATGATATAGAGCCCGCTATTGAAGCGCCTTCGGATGATCTGATTGCATTGGACGAAGCCCTCGCGAGGCTTGCAAAGATGGACAAGGTCAAGGCCGATCTGGTTAAACTCCGCTATTTTGCGGGACTCACACTCGAACAAGCGGCCGGTCTTCTCAATCTGCCCGAGAGAACAGCCAAAAGGTATTGGGCCCACGCTCGCGCCTGGCTGTATCGGCAGGTTAATGAAGGCAGGTAGCGGCGGCGGTTTTTGCATTTTCTTGATGGGCTGTCACGATTCATAGAACCGATGCCGGCGATGGTGTGCAGGGCTTGCGGAAAGAATTTTCTTTTTTCATCAGAATTATGGCCCGAAACCGGCCCGAACGGCGCATTACATAATGGGGGCAAAGAATAAGGCGCCGAAAGGCCTAATCAGGGAGCTAAAATCATGGCGACAGAAAACTTCAAAGAGGCTGGGGAAATCTTTCAAAATGCGATTGAAATAGAAGATCCGGCAAAAAGAGCCCGTTATCTGGAAAATGCCTGTAAGGAAGATCCGAAGCTACGGGCGGAGGTGGAGGCTTTACTCAGGGCCCATGAGAAAGCCGGAGATTATCTCGAAGCTCCCGCAGTTGATGTAAACGTTACTCTTAATGGGCAGACTCAGATCGAAGGCCCCGGCACGAAAATAGGCCGCTACGAACTGCTTGAACTCATCGGCGAAGGCGGCATGGGGCTGGTCTATCTGGCCGAGCAGAAAGAGCCGGTCAAACGCCGGGTCGCTCTGAAAATCATCAAGCCCGGGATGGACTCGAAGGAAGTCATTGCCCGATTTGAGGCCGAGAGACAGGCACTTGCCCTATTAGACCATCCCAACATCGCACATGTTTTTGATGCAGGCACAACGGATACAGGACGCCCCTATTTTGTGATGGAATATGTCAGAGGCATGTCCATCACTCGATACTGTGATGAACACAGGCTCGATGTTGAACAGCGACTCAGGCTGTTTCGAGAGGTCTGCGAAGGGGTGCATCATGCGCATCAGAAGGGAATCATCCACCGCGATATCAAACCCTCCAATATACTCATATCATTGCATGGAGACCGGGCGGTTCCCAAGATCATTGACTTCGGAATTGCCAAGGCCGCTGTCAGCACCCTGACCGAGAAGACCATGTTCACCTTTCAGGGTCAGTTGCTGGGCACGCCGGAGTACATGAGTCCGGAGCAGGTGGACCTGGCGACTCAGGATATTGATACCCGCTCCGATATTTATTCCCTGGGCGTTGTCCTTTATGAACTCCTGGCCGGTGTTTTGCCTTTCGAGCGGGAATCACTTGCACAACTTGGATTTGAAGAGCTTCAACGTACGCTACGAGAGTTGGAGCCGGCATCGCCAAGCATCCGGCTAACGAATCTGGGGCAGCAGGCTAAGGTGATCGCGGATAGCCGCATGACACAGGTCGTGCCCCTGGCCAGGCGTCTGCACCGGGAATTGGAGTGGATTCCGTTGAAGGCCATGCGTAAAGATCGCTGCCGTCGATACAAATCCGCCTCTGACATGGCGGATGATATACAGAACTACCTCAATGGCAATCCTCTTTTAGCCGGTCCGGAGACGGCCATGTACCGCGTGCAGAAGTTTGTGCACAAGCACGCAGGCTCTGTGGCCATGGTAGCTCTGGTGGCCGTAGCAATTGTTTTAGGCCTGGTGGCCAGTATATTACTGGGCTGTAGAGCAGAACAGGCCCGGCAGCAGGAAGCCGCCGCTCGGAAACAAGTTGAACAGGCTCTGGTACGTGCTGAGAACGCTGAAAAGGCAACCAGGGAGAAATCCGAAGAGCTACGTCGTACCCTTTATGTAAACAGTATTCAGTTGGCTGAAGCCAAATACGGCGAAACAAACATACGCCGTGTCCGCGAATTATTAGAGGCTTGCCCTGAGGACCTTCGCGGGTGGGAATGGCATCGCCTCAACTATATTTCAGACCAGTCCCGTATGACCCTCCGAGGGCACGGTGACCAGGTCGGTTCGATAGCCATAAGCCCTGACGGCAATCGTATCATTTCGGGTAGTGGAGATGACACGATCAAAGTATTGGACGCAGCAACGGGTGCCGAATTGATGATCCTGCGCGGGCATAACAAGGGGGTCAGATCAGTAGCGTTCAGCCCTAACGGCAAGCGTATAGTCTCAGGCAGTAACGATAAAACAATCAAAATTTGGGACACCGCAACTGGCACCGAATTGAAGACTCTACGCGGGCATGGGCAATCGATCAACGTAGTAATGTTCAGTCCTGACGGGGAGCGTATCGTCTCAGGCAGCATGGACAAAACAATCAAAATTTGGGACGTTGCAACTGGCGCCGAACTGATGACTCTTCGCGGGCACAAGGAACGCGTCAAATCTATTGCATTCGGCCCTGACGGTAAGCGAATTGTCTCAGGCAGTTATGATAAAACAATCAAAATCTGGGACGCTACAACCGGCACCGAATTGAGGACAATCCGAGGGCATAATCACCGGGTCCATTCGGTAGCCTTCAGTCCGGATGGAAAGCGCATCATCTCAGGTAGTAACGATACAACAATCAAGGTCTGGGACTCGGAAATTGGCGCCGAACTGATGACCATTCGTGGGCACGGTAACACAGTCGGTTCGATAGCCTTCAGTCCGGATGGAAAGCGAATCATCTCAGGCAGTGAGGATACAACAATCAAGATCTGGGACTCGGCAACCGGCGCAGAACTGATGACTCTTCGAGGGCATAGTGACGGGGTTAGCTCGGTAGCCTTCAGTCCTGACGGCAAGCGAATCATCTCAGGCAGTTGGGATAAAACAATCAAGGTCTGGGACGCAGCTATCAGGGCTGAAGCAGTGACACTCAGTGGGCACGAAGATAGCGTTTGGTCTATAGCTTTCAGCCCGGACAGCAAACGAATAGTCGGCAGTGTGGACAGAAAATTGAAGGTGTGGGATGCGGCAACGGGCACAGAAGTGATGACTCTGCATGATGATAGTTGGAGCGAAGATGCTTCGTTCAGCTCGGATGGCAAGCGGATCGTCTCGGGTGGTGGGGGCAAAACGGTCAAGGTGTGGGATGCGGGGACTGGCAAGGAATTGATGACTTTCCCCGGGCACAGCGACATCATCGTTTCGGTAGCATTTAGCCCGGATGGTAGGCGTATCATCTCGGGCAGTGCGGACAAAACGGTCAAGGTCTGGGACTCGGCAAGCGGTGACGAGCTGATGACCCTCCGCGGGCACAAGGAACGCGTCAAATCTGTTGCGTTCGGCCCTGACGGCAAGCGAATCGTCTCAGGCAGTGACGATAAAACAATCAAAATCTGGGACGCTGCAACAGGCGCCGAATTGAGGACTCTCCGCGGGCATAGTAAATCGGTCGAGTCAGTAGCATTCAGTCCGAATGGCAAACGAATCGTCTCAGGCAGTATAGACCGAACGGTAAAGCTCTGGGATGCGGCCAGCGGTGCCGAAGTAATGACTCTTCGAGGGCACAGAAATTGGGTCATACCAGTGGCTTTCAGCCCCGACGGCAAGCGCATCATCTCAGGCAGTGGGGACAACACAATCAAGGTCTGGGACTCGACAACCGGCGCCGAACTGATGACTCGTGTGGTTAACGATCCCTCCTCGATAGCGTTCAGCCCGGATGGCAAAACCATTGCTGCAGGAACTTACGCCAACGGTATAATACTCTGGGAATCCACCATGCCTGCTGGTGGTTATGAGCCGAGGTGGAAGATTCAAGCCGTCAGGAAAGTTGTGGATGAGCTATATAAAGAAAACGGCTTCTACAGTGAAGTGATAGATAAACTGAACGCTGATAATACGCTTGCTGAGCCGGTACGTAAGATGGCGCTGCAGATTGCCAATTCCCACCTGTGGGATGACGCCAGAAAGATCAGTAAACAAAGTTGGGAGGTGGCCAGCTCGCCTGGCGGACAGATCGATGCCTACCGTCGGGCGCTTGGCAAGGCCGAGATGGCAAACCGTTTGCAGCCAAATGACCACATCATCCTCGCTATGCTGGGAGTAGCTCAGTACCGTGTGGGTGAGTATCAGGACGCCCTTACAACACTAATCCCCTTCGAAAAGATGAAAGCTTACGATCACTTGGCGCATAAGCCCCTTTCTTTGGCATTTATTGCAATGGCCCTGCATCAACTTGGCCGCGACGAGGATGCGCAGGCAGCCCTCAATCGACTTCGTGTTCAACTTGAGGATGTACCGTTGGCTTGGAACCATTGGGCACAAGCTTTTGTGATTGAAGCAGAAAAGCTCTTAGCCGGTGAAGGTACCAAGCTCCATTCCGTATGGCAGTCTATTGAAGAGGGGAGAGAGAAGGAAGCTGTACAACTGATAGAAGAGCTGCGGTCATCGAAAGATGCTGAGACTACTGCACGCATAGAAGGTGCTGTCAAGTGGATAGGCAGGGTGTATTACAATCGTGCCAAAACTAAGATGAGCGACGGTGAATTCGCCGAAGCGATTAGTGATTATGAAGCAGCGGTGCGTGTCAATCCGGGCTATGCGCTTGGCTTTAAAGACCTCGCCTGGTTGCGGGCCACGTGCCCATCGGCTGAGTTTCGCGATGGTGCCAAGGCAGTTGAGCAAGCCACCAAAGCCAACGAACTGACGAGCTTCAAGAAGGCCCACTACGTCGGGGCCCTGGCGGCAGCCTATGCCGAGGCCGGCGATTTTGATTCCGCTGTTAAGCGGCAGAAAGAAGCGATAGATTTACTGACCGAGGAAGAGGAAGAACTGCGCGGCGATTTTGAAGAGCGGCAGAGACTATACCAGTCGGGCAAGCCCTACCGTGAAAGTCCATAAACAGGAAAAAGATTGTGCCTTAATGCATCAGATTTTTTACTAATCTCTCATAAAGGCGTCGGCTAATGCCTGGGATATGTCCGTGGCTATGAGGCTGATCCGGCCGATTTTTTCCGCCGCTATGTCACCGGCCAGGCCGTGAATATATACGCCGAGGACCGCTGCATCGAAGTCACTTAATCCCTGACCAAGCAGGGCGGTTATAACTCCCGTTAAGACGTCCCCTGAGCCGGCCGTGGCCATACCGGGATTGCCCGTTTTGTTGATATAGACTTTCTCGCCGTCGGTGACGACCGTCCCGGCCCCCTTCAAGACAACCACGGTTTTGGTTCGCTCAGCCAATTGCAGCGCCTGCTGTGGCTTCTCGGCGGGCAGTTGCTCTCTGAACAGGCCCGACCAGAGCCGCCTCATTTCGCCCGGATGAGGCGTAAGAATCGGCTTTGCCTTTAGCCGGGCGGGCCAGTTTTTTATGCCGGAAAGGTTATTCAGACCGTCGGCGTCTATGACCAGCCTTAAATTCTGCTGATCGAGGAGCCTCTCAAGGATAGACCGAAGCGCCCCGCTGATACCGATACCCGGCCCGAACGCCACGGCATCGTTTTGCCTGATTGCTTCAAGAACGGCATGAATTGCCTTTGCCGAGATTCTTCCGGCGCTGTCTTCGGGCAGGGCGATCGTTGTAAAGGACGGCTCTATTGTAGCAACGATAGGCAATATACTTTTCGGCGTGGCAACTCGCACCAGCCCGGCGCCGGCACGCAGGGCGGCCCGCCCTGCAAGGGCGGCGGCCCCGCTCATCCCGACGCTGCCGGCAATAATACAGACCTTGCCGTAATCGCCCTTATGGCCGTCAACCGCCCTTGGCTTTAGTTTCGGGATGTCACTGACTATCTGCATTTTGCATACTTGCTTCTATTTTCTTGTTTATCAGCATGGCCGTGACGGCGGCGGAGAAGCCGTTGTCGATGTTGACGGCGGTGACTCCCGCGGCACAGCTATTGAGCATCGTCAAGAGTGCCGACAGCCCCTCGAAGGCCGAGCCGTAGCCGACGCTCGTCGGCACAGCAATAACAGGACAGCTCACTAATCCGCCCACGACGCTGGCCAGAGCGCCTTCCATTCCCGCGACAACAATGACAACGTTGGCCTTTTGCAGCTTCGGCAGATGTTTGAACAATCTATGCAGGCCGGCGACTCCTACGTCGCAGATCAATTCGGTTCGCTGGCCCATGATCTCGGCGGTGACTTTCGCCTCGGTCGCGACGGGCAAATCGGCCGTGCCGGCGGTAACGATCGGCAGGACGGTCTTGGAGGCCGGCGGTTCTTTCTGCTCCAGGATGATGGCCTTAGCCAGTTTTTCGTAGCGGGCTTTGGGGAACTTCTTCGTATTCGCCAGAGCCTCGAAAACATCGGGCTCGGCCCTGGTTGCCAGGACGTTGTTGCCTTTGGCGGCGAGGCTCTCGAATATTTTGATTATGTGTTCGGTGGTCTTGCCGGGGCAGAAAATGACTTCCGGAAAACCCCGCCGGATCTGTCGATGGTGGTCGATGCACGCAAAGCCCAAATCCTCGAACGGCAAATGCCGAAGCTTCTCGACCGCCTGGTCGATATCCAGCTCGTCGCTTTTGACCTGTTCCAGCAATTTTTTTATCTGTTCAACCTGAATATTTCACCTTCCTTCACTTATTATGTTTTCCCATTTGTTCCTCTGACCGCAAGTGAGCCGTTTAACATCTGGCCCAAGGATCCCGATATAAGAACCTATGGACCTCACATACGGGGTTGCCCACCTGCCAACCATAAACAGGAATTCTAATTGTTAATATGTTATTTAGCCCCAGTCTATGAACCGCAGGACGTTACCATCACAAACTTTTGCCTCTCGTAGGTTTTTGAAAGTACCTCCCGATGTTGTTGCTGCCAGATAACCTGCGTCGCAATATAGCTGGTATCCCGTATGAAAACCACTCTCAATCCCAATCTGTTCTGCTATACGGTTGAGCAGTAAGGGGCCCGTCAGGTCTAAAGGCAGCGTTAACTTGTACTCACCTTTGTACTTATCAGAATACCTGATTCTCTCATCAACTTTGATTATCACAGACACGGTATCTTTGGCTGTATCAGTATCTTTATTAACATCCCATGCGGGCCCTTTTTTTCGCTGGATCCAAGAACGAATTATTTGACGGGCTTTCTGTACCAAATCAGTGTTTAATTGTTTATTTGGTTCGGCTCGCTTTGCATCATCGAATGCTTTTTTGGCCTTTGATAATTCGCCTTCTATTTCGTATATAAGCCCAAGCAGGAAATGAGCAGGCCAATATCCGCTAAAATCCGTCGATATACTGGATTCATAATACATACGTGCTGAATCAACATTCTCCTCTTTTAAAAGGTAGTAATCAGCTATTGCGCCAAGGGCCTCGGCATGCTCTCGAGGCGGCAAGTCCGCTGCTATGGCTTTTTCAAGCAACTCAGTCACTTTGTTTATGTTCCCCTCGTCATAGTATTTTTTAGCTTCCTCCAGCGGTTTTTTCCAATCCTGCTGCACCTCTGAGGCCGCTTTGCCACTGTTTTGCTCCCTACATTTGAAACTCCTGGCCTTTTGAACGTCCAATTTGTGCTCCGCATAGAATGGCAACAACTCCGACGGAATTCTTACTCCCCAGCCGTAGACAAGCGGAGAGGGAGGCAGTGGGCATGCTGGATTTACTGCCTCGTTATCACCGAACCATATCCACTCATCGAAGTCCTTTTGCTTCGTAATGTGCCACTCTGCTACCAAAGAGCCACAATGGGGACAGAAAGCCCGCGGCCTATAATTACTGTATCCTGGAGGATTATAAAATTCTGAACCAGGCGTATCTTCGCAAATATATGCGTCATTCCAAACGAAATGCTCATGGCAACTGGCACAATTAACTTCCAACTCTTCACCTCCTTTTGAGTCGTCAGTTTCTTCTGGTTGCTCTGCTGCGATTTGGTCTCCCACTACTTGCATGGGGTCTTTTTCCCCTCTATTCTTTTTTTCAAAAAACTTATCAAATATCCGCATTTTCAGTCCTTTCAAATCAGTTGAGCCATCATTTGCAGATATCCCAAAAAGGCTATGATTTCAATTGTATATGCTTCGGCCTCGGGTAAGCATAGTCTCGATAAGTCACCCGGTTGCTTTTGGCTCGAGCGTCAAATCTGCGAAAAGCCCGGCCTTGAATTTATAATACGCCAGAGAGGCTACCATAACCGCATTGTCAGTGCAATATTGTTTTGGCGCGACCAGCAGCTTTATCGGCGGGGCGTACGAGCCACACATGCCCTGCAAGGCCGTTCGCAGGCTGCTGTTGGCCGCGACACCGCCGCCCAACAAAATGGTTTTTGCCCCGATTTTTTTGGCGGCCCGTTTCGTCTTATTTACGAGCACGTCAACCACGGCGGACTGGAACGACGCCGCGATATCGGCGATTTCCTGCCGGCTCATCGAATCGACCTTATTCTCGCCTTTCATGTCCTGCCCCCGGCAATAATACAGCACGGCGGTTTTGACGCCGCTGAACGAAAAATCCAGCGAATCCCGCTCCAGCATCGAGCGCGGAAATTTTATTGCATCCGGATTTCCGCCTGCTGCCGCGTTTTCGATGCTGGGCCCGCCGGGGTAGGGCAGTCTCAGGATGGTTGCGACTTTGTCGAAGGCCTCGCCGGCAGCGTCGTCGATAGTGGAGCCTAACAGTTCCGGCTCCAGCGGCGAATGGTAATCGTAAAGGCTGGTATGTCCGCCCGATACGATCAGGGCCGCAGCGGGCAATTCCAGGGTCTCCTCGGACATAATCGCCGACTGCAGGTGGGCGTGCAGGTGATTGATTGCGATAAGCGGCTTGTCCCAGGCGAAGCTAAGCGTCTTGGCGGCGGTAACGCCGACCACCAGAGCGATGGTCAGCCCCGGCTGATTCGCAACTGCAATCGCGTCAATATCGTTCCTGCCGACGTTGGCCTGCTCCATCGCCTCTTTTATGACTGGATATATCTTTTCAATATGCGCCCGTGAAGCTATCTCAGGAACGACGCCGCCATATTTTTCATGCAGCCTGGCCTGCGAGGCCACCACGGACGATTTGACAACCTTGCCGTCAGCAACCACCGCCGCCGCCGTCTCATCGCAACTGGTCTCAATACCTAAGATATTTATTGATTCATTCTGCATAAATGCAGATGTTAGCCGAACAAGCAGCGACTGTCAATGCTCCCGGAATAGACCTTTGCATTGCATAAGTTATGCTACTTTCTCTTGTTGATGGGGCAATAACATGTTATTCTGTTTTGGATTGATTTTTAACTCCGTGATAAATAAAGGTTGTGTATGAGTGAAGAACTCGATGTACTGAAAATAGTCACCCGGCGATTAAACGAAGCGGAAATTCCTTACATGATTTCCGGTTCTATCGCAGCGAATTATTACACTGTGCCTCGGATGACAAGGGATGTAGATATAGTAATAGAATTGCAACAGGGTGACGTTGATAAATTTGTCGGCCTTTTCGAAAAAGATTTTTACATGAATAGAGAAACGGTTACGAATGAAGTTTCCCGCCAGGGCATGTTTAACTTAATTCACAATCGGTATGTTATCAAAATAGATTTCATTATTAAAAAGTCCTCCGCATATCAGCAAGCCGCCTTTTCCCGCAGAAAACAGGTTTTAATAGAACAAAGTCCTATGTGGTTCGTTTCTGCCGAAGATCTAATCATATCCAAGCTACTCTGGGCGAAAGACAGTCATTCTGAAATGCAGTTGAAAGATGTAGCAAATCTGATAGATACAGCAGATAATTTGGACTCAAAACATATTAATAATTGGGTTCGTGAACTGGGTTTGGAACAGATATACAAAGAGGCACGTGATGTTCGACACGCATCCTGATGTTGCCATTCGGTTTCGAGATTTAATGATGAGCAAAACCGGCCAGCAGCGTTTGCTCATGGGCTGCTCTATGTACGATACAGCCAAAAAAATAGTACGCAGCGCCATTCATAATAGCCATCCCGAGATAACGGACGAGGAAATGAAAAAAGAGATTTTTTTAAGATTCTACGGCAAGGAATTCAGCCGGGCCGACAAGGAAAAGTTTCTGTCAAATCTTGCATTGGAGTAATTATTGAGATTAATCGTCTCTTGTGCTCTATAATTATGCTTTGGACGAGAAACTCGTGAATTTGGAAGCAGGCCGTTGCGGCAAACAGGATGTGTACTCGACGCGTCATCTGCAAATGAAACGTCCTAAACAGAGATTTCAATGTTGTCCTCGCTTAGCTGGCCGGGAACAATGTTTGTCTACGGATACTTTTACGGGCAGCGGGTGACGTGTGGTGTTTTACTCGCTTAAGCCTGCGCTATGTTTGATTTCGTCAATATCCAACTTGCGAATGTAATCAGGGAGGTTTTGCCATATACTGTGGAAACCGAAGCCGCCTTTGGTCATTTCTTCGATGGCTTTGTCCTTAGTCCAGCCTTGTATCATTATGCGATAAATCGCGCACATTGTCCCGGTGCGGTCGGCCCCATATTGGCAGTGCACAAAGACCGGCGTTCGGCTGCTGTTGCTGACAATTCCCAGAAAGCGGATGACGTCTTTGTTTTCTATGTTCAACGTCGTCATATTGATATGCTCGTAAGTCAGTCCGGTGCCTTTTATCTCATCGCGGTCCGAGTGGAGAGAACGCAGGTTGACGACTGTTTTGACGCCCAGCTTTTCCAACTGTTTCATGCCCTCTGCGGTCGGCCGAGCGCCGCGATACAGGTCATCGGAGACTTTGTGCAAATTCGGCAGGCCGGGCAATTCGATTCGCTCGGCCCATTTGTTTTGTGCGTGTGTAGTTTCCGCTTCATGCTGATTGTTGCCGAGCTGCGAACCGAATGGGAGCCCGTACTTGCATACCAGAAACACGCCCGCCAGGACCACAAGAATGGCCGGCAATACTGCAAGGTAGCGCAATCGTGCGGACTTTGCCTTATTTCGCTCTTTCGGCGTCATTCATTTGCTCCTCGAAACGGTTTTTCTATTTTATTGTGATCATTAGGACTCGCAGCTCGTGCGGCTTCAGAAGCAGGGGCGCTTCGGGCGCAAGAATTTGCTGCCGGGAAGTCTGCGGATCGAGCAGGGAACGTCTGCCCTTGACAGATGTTTCCAATTCCACCTCAAGATTATCTTCTCCTTCGTTGAAGATGATGTAATAGTCCGCCCCGTTTTTGAAAACGTGCCGTACCCGCAGATCGTGCTTTGCCGGCCGGACTCGCACATCCACAGGCACTAACCGGTCAATTTGCCGCAGCAGCTCCGAATCTTCCATGCGGTCGTTCCATCGTATTACTCTGCCGGCTTTACCCAGAACGTCTAAAGCCGGTTTTGCCTTCTCAGGCGGTTCGGCCTCGATAATCAGCGCCCGATAGTGCATTCCCGCAATCCGGATGCCGTTTTGGTTCACCTCAGCATCCTCCCAAAGATGCCGTGCCTCCAGGTAATTAAAAT
>Ga0307378_10004652_pt1 | contig 19441 bp, 15 predicted proteins | sample UN1MG_FD_202238 | JGI IMG/M metagenome (GOLD analysis project Ga0307378, IMG submission 202238) | Soil microbial communities from Risofladan, Vaasa, Finland - UN-1 | ecosystem: Environmental > Terrestrial > Soil > Coastal area > Acid sulfate soil | place: Finland: Risofladan, Vaasa | collected... | reverse complement strand
GAGGCTGCTCCACGTAGGCTTGCGGGCGGGCGTCGCGATCCGCTGCCATCTGCCCGCCCAGCTCCGTCACCAGCTTGTTGATCTGGCGATCGGAAACCGACAGCTCGCCCACCACCCTCAACGCCACCTCCGCCACGTCGAACGAACTGGTCACGCCAGCCATGTGCAGGATGCGGTGCAGCACGGCGGGGCTGTATCCATGACCATCGATCTTCAACGCCGGCCGCTGAGGGGAAAAAATCTCGACGACAGGTCGAGCAATGCCCCGCCGGCTCCTCCAGGGCGGCCTCGCCCCCCCGTACGGCCACCCGTCGCCGCCTTTTCTCCAGCTTGCACAGCTTGCCGCATATGTGGGACAAGGGTCCTCCTCGCCAAGCTGTTCGCCTTGGTCTCCGGCCATGGTTTCCACGGCCCCCTCGACCAACCCCCTGCTAGCCCGGATCATTCATTTATCGGGGAATTCTTGGACCCCCAAGGGTATCTAAGTGGTCCTGTTTCATAAATGCTTATAGGGTTAGGCGGCGGTTAGTAGAGGTGGTTCGCCCTTGGCAAGTCGCCGCATGTTGAGACGCTTTAGGAAGTCGCTGAGTTGTGCCCGGTCGAACCGCCATTCAAAGGGCTTTGGGTCTTGGTTGTGGAGTTCGGCGAACTGCTGCAGTCGTTCTTCGACTTCCCCCAAGGACGTGAAGTCGTTGGGCGTGAGTACCTTGCGTTGAATGATTGAGAAGTAGATTGCGACTTGGTTGAGCCAACTGGCATGCACCGGTGTGTGAACCAGAATCGCGTTAGGGTATTTTGCCCGCAGACGAGTCACGGATGCCTGACCTCGATGCGAGGAGCCGTTATCGACAATCCAGTACACCCGGTCTGCGTGACAATAGGGCTCTTGTTGGATGACTTGATCGACCAACCGCCCGAAAGGAGTGATGCCTGTCTTGGGCTCGCAACGTCCAAACACGACACCGCGAAACACGTCCCACGCCGCCAGATATTGCAACGCTCCACCGCGATGGTACTCCGGTTCGATACGGATCGGTTCACCCGGCTCCGGCGGCAGGCTTTCATGACACGGATACGGGCCTGGATGCTGGTTTTCTCATCGCTGCTGAGCACGAAATCGTTTTCCCCCAACGGTTCTCCATCCCAGATTCCAGCGTACAAATCAAGAATCGGTGCCGCCTTCTGGGCGAACTTTTCATCCCGTGGAAAAACCCAATAACGGTATCGCCACGGCTTGATCACGTCGCGGTCGAGGATCCGCCACACCGTGCTTTGGCTCATGGGTCGGTGCAGCGTCTCGTTGACTCGGCGCGTAATGTCTGCCGTAGACTGCCGACTCAAGGGTTGATCCGTCTCGGATACCAACTCACAGGCGACCGCTTTGACCGAGGACTGTTCCAAGGGGGGAAAAGCCGGGCTTCCGTCCGCGGCCCGGCTTGTCGTCCAGCGAGAAGTCCCCGCTCGTCCAACGACGTCTCCAAATGCGAACCGTCTGTCAGACAGGCCGACCTCGTTGCCTGCTTCCACATTGGAGATTGCGGGATTCTCCTGAAGTAACAGAACCAACCGAGCACGTTGCCATCGCCGATGAGCGACCGTTCGTTGACTGGCAACTTCCTCGGCTTCCTCCACAAAGTCCGACGGAAAGCTCGGTTGATACGCAGGAGGGGGGCCAGGCATGCGATTCCTTTCGCAAAAAAAAGGTTCAGATTCCATCCGCACCTGCGTAGATTACCCGATTTCCGCAAATCAACCCTATGCGTATTTCTGAAATAGACCGCTAAGCGGGACGGACTGTAGATTGCACGGTGTATAGGGTGCCACGGGCATCTTGCCCGTGCACCGGCGAGACGCCAGCGGCACCCGCGTCGTGCAGGCTTCTCCTTGTCCCGCTTAGCCCTGATACGGGTGTTTCCACGGCTCGCGGTAGAGGCGCTTCAGCAGCTTGGCGGCCGCGAGGTTGTCGGGGATCTGCTCGCGCTGGGCGTCCCAGCGGACGACCGACCCGCTCTGGTAGGCGATCATGCCGAGCTGGACCGTGGCCGTCGTGCGGAAGCCTTCTTCGATCGGGCAGGCGGGCTGGCGGCGGGTGCGCACGGCTTCGAGGAAGTCGGCCATGTGCTCGATGCCGAGGTCGGTCTTGGCGTCGTGCTCCTCGTGCTCTTTGCCCTTCCCTTTGGGGATCACGACCCACTTCTGGTCGGTGGCAAAGATGGTCGCCTCGTCGCCGAAGAAGAAGATGCCGTTGTTCACCTCCGGGTTGTACTCCTCGGCGCCCCAGAGCCGGTGGCGCCAGACGACCGGGCAGCGGTCGAACTCAAAATGGACGGTGAGCGTGTCGGGCGTGGTGATCTTGTCCTTCAGGTAGTAGAGCCCGCCGGCGGCCGTGATCTCCTTCGGCATGCCCAGGCCGAGGGTCATGCGCGTCGAGTCGATCAGGTGGATACCCCAGTCGACCAGGTGCCCGTGGCCGCTGGTCTTTTCCAGGCGCCAGTTGAGGTGGCCGACCTGAGGGCTGTAGGGGATTTTGGGGCCCGGGCCGCACCAGAGGTCCCAGTCGAACGAGGCGGGCGGGTCCTGGGGCGTGGGGTCCTTGGTGCCGGCGCGGTAGTGGATTTGGGCGTCGACCTGAACGATGCGGCCCGCCTTGCCGGCGTCGATGAACTCCTTGACCTCGCGGAAGGCCCGGCTCTGGCGCCGCTGGAACCCGATCTGGACGATGCGATCGCTCTTGTTCACCGCCTCGACCATCGCCCGGCCCTCGCGCACGTCGTACGCGACCGGCTTCTCGCAGTAGACGTCGAGGCCCTTGTCCAGGGCGGCGAGGAGGATCAGGGCGTGCCAGTGGGGCGGCGTGCCGATGACGACGAAGTCGAGATCCTCCTCCAAAAGGTCCTGGTAGCGCTTGAACGTTTTGGGCCGGGAGCCCTGGAGCTTCTCGAGCTCCGCGGCGTTCTGTTCCAGGTGTTCGCCGTCCACGTCGCAGATGGCGGCGGCTTGGACCGCGCCGACCTTGAGGGCGGCCTTGGCGTCGACCATGCCGTACCAGCCGACGCCGATCACGCCCATCTTGAGCGTGCGGTCCTCTGCCGCGCCACAGACCGAACGCGAGAGCGCCGCGCCCGTCGCGGCGGCGGCCCCAAGAAATGCCCGACGTGTGCTCTTCGCCATGATGATCCCTTTCTTCTCGATTGGACGGAGTGCGAATCTGCCGGTGTTTGCGTCCGATTGGTCTCCGGCTTGCGTCTTCTCGAAACCACGGGCGCTATTCTAGGCAGGGCAGGAGACGGCGGCAAGCGAGGGGAGAGTTCGGGGCTCGGCGGAAAGGGGTCAGGGGCCGGGGTTCAGGGTTCAGGACTTGCTTGGAGAGACTGTCCCCCTTGCTCCTGCGAATCCTCCGGCTCCGGCATGTCGAACACCGGCGTGCCGTAGGCGATCGGCGGCTTGACCATCTGGGCTTGTTCGAGGGAGGCGATGGCCCAGCCGCCTCGGATCGGCGCCAGGAGCATGCGCTGGCGCTCGTTGCGGTCGGCGAAGACGATCTCCACGTCGACGGCCGCCAGGGGGGCGGGGGCGTTGTCCGCTCGGGTAACGGCCAGGCCCTTGATGCCGCCCGACGAGCGGCGAAGGCCCTGGCGAAACGCCTCGGCGCCAGCCTCGCTTCGGGCTTGTTCCAGCGACTTGCGGAGCTCGCCGGTCACCAGGCGGAGGTAGGCGCGGTCGTCGCCGTCGCCCGCGGCAGTGAAGAACTCGGTGACGGTCTGCTCCGGCGTTTCGGGCAGGCGGTCGCGACTGCGCAGCGCGAGCGCCAGTCCCACCAGAAGCACCACGAGCAGGACGTGCGGCAGCCACTTTTTCACGGGTCCGCCTCGATGATTCCCAGGTCAATGGCGCCGGTGGCCTGGCCGTCGAGGATGATCTTCTTCAGCCGCGGCAGCACTTTCTCCATCGTCTCCAGCGTCAATCGCTTGGTGGTCAACTGCCGGTTCTCGGAAAGCTCTTGGGCCATGGTCGTGAACCGCTTGGCGTCGCCCCGGGCCATCTCGACGACCTCGTCGCGGTACGCCTCGGCGTCGATGAGCATCCGTTGGGCTTCGCCGCGTGCTTCGGGGACCAGGCGATTCGCATAGCCCTGCGCTTCGTTGACCGTGCGCTGGCCGTCTTCGCGGGCGGCGGTGACGTCGCGGAAGGCCTGGGCGACTTCCTGCGGGGGCGTCACGCCTTCGAGGGAGACGGAGGTCACTTCCACGCCGGCCTGGTAGCGATTGAGGACTTCCTGGGCGGCCCGCTTCACCTCGTCCTGGATGGCCAGCCGCTCGACGGTGAGCACGTCGTCGACGTTCATCGAGGTGACGATGGAGGTCAGGGCGCTGCCGGCGACGTCGCTCACGAGCGTGTCGACGTCGGCCACCTTGAACACGTATTGCTTCGGTTCGGCGATGCGATACTGGACGACCGCCGAGATCGCGATCAGGTTGTGGTCGGCGGTGAGCCATTCCGCCTCCTGCGGCTCGACGCGCCGGCCCAGGGAGCGATCGGCCAGGGTCATTCCCACCCCGGCCCGCTTGGGCTGGAAGACCTTCAGCCGCGTGACGCGGTCGACCCCGTACGGAAAGCCGAAGTGCAGGCCGGGGAGCTGAAGCGGGGCGAGCGCCCTGCCGCAACGCCGCACGACCGCCCGCTCGTCGGTCCCCACCGCGTAGAAGCCCGTCAACGCGTACGCCGCCGCGAGCCACGGCAACAGCGCAAGCCAGCTCGTGCGTCGCTTGGGCGAGGGCGGCGTTGGCTGATAGGCTCGATGCACGCGCGGCTCCGGCTACTCGGGTGGGGGTGATTGGTTAGGCGGGTCGGGCTTGGCCGACGGCTCGAGCATCGAGCCCCGCATCAGGTATTTCAGCAGGTCGGAGTCGGCCGACAGGAGCACGGTGGTCTTCTCGTCGAGGAACTTCTCGTAGGCCTCCAGCGTACGGAGCAGCTCGTAGAACTGCGGGTCGACCTGGTGGGCCTTGGTGTAAATGCGGGTGGCCTCGGCCTCGGCCTGGCCGCGGGTCCGCTCGGCGTCGGCGTATGCCTTGGCGAGGATCACGGTCCGCTCCTTGTCGGCCTCGGCGCGGATCTGGAGGGCCTTCTCTTCGCCTTCGGCGCGGTACTGGCCGGCGATTCGCTGGCGCTCGGTCCGCATCCGGTTGAACACGCTCTCGCGGACCTGCGACGGCAGCCCGATCCGCTTCAGCCGCACGTCGACGATCTCGATGCCGTAGGCCGACCGGGCGGTCTCGTGGCAGGCCTCGGTCACGTCCTTGATGAGCTGGTCGAGCCGCTGGACTTGGGGGTCGTCGGAGACCAGGGCTTCCAGCTCGTTTCGCCCCACCTCGGCGGCCAGCTCGGCCCAGACGACGTCGTGCAGGAGTTGCTCCGCCCCGGCGAAGTCACCCGCCGTCTCCAGGAAGAGCCGCGGATGGTCGACCCGCCAGCAGACGAACACGTCGAGGTCGACGTTCTTCTTCTCCTTGGCCAGGAACTCCGACGGCCGTGGATCGTAGATCTGAAGTCGGCGGTCGACGCGAAGAGCCGACTGGTAGGGCGGCTTGAGGTGCAGGCCGGCCTCCCGGGTCGTGTCGTTGAGCGTCCGCACGGGATCGCCGAACTGGGTGACGATCACCGTCTCGGTCTCGTCGACGAACACGACGCAGCGATACGCCGCCACGGCGACCACGAGCACCACGATCACCAGGAACAGTTTCCGCGTCATGACTCCGGATACCCTTCTGCTTCCACGTTTTCTGGGGCCCGCTCGGGCGGCGTCGCCGGCAGGGCGCCCATCAGCCCGGGACGCCCGAGGAAAAGCTGTCGCCGCGCCCCGTCCGGCACCCGATCCACGATCACCTTCTTCCGCCCGGCAAGCGCCGTTTCGACCGCCTGGAGGTAGAGCCGCAGCCGGGTCACCTCGGGATGCTCGGCATAGGCGCCGGCCACCGCCTCGAAGCGATCCGCGCCCCCCTGGGCCTTTTGGGTGCGGTCTGCCTTGGACGCCTCGGCGGTGAGCGTCTTTTGCTCGGCCTCGCCGCGTGCCAAGGCGACGGTCTCGAACTGGTAGGCCTCCGCCTGATTGATCTTGGCCTCTTTTTCCTCCATGGCGCTGGCGACTTCGCGGAACGCGGGCACGACCTCCAGGGGCGGATGGACGTCGCCCAGGCACACGGCGTCGACCGTGAAGCCGGTGCCGTACGCTTCCAGCGCAACGGCCACGCGACGGCGAGTCTCCTCTTCCACGCCGGTGCGCCCGGAGCTGAGCACTTCCTCGACCGACCGCCCAGCCATCACTTCGCGCAGAGCGGCCTCGGCCACGGCGCGGACCAGCGTGTCCCACTTGCTCGTGCCGTCCGCGCTCAGCCGGCCGACCTTCAACAGTGCGGCCTGGGGGTTGGAAACCTGGTACTGAATTACCAGGTTCACGTCCGCGAGGTTCTCATCCCCGGCGAGCACGGTGGCCTCCTCGCCCCGGCGCTCGGAGCGTCCCCCGCGGTGCTGGACGTTCCACTCGTAGGCCGGTGGCTCCTCGAACGCGCCGGGAATGGTGCGAAAACCCACTTCGACGCGGCGGGCCTCGCCGGGCCGCACCGCCCGGTGCCGTCCGAACGGGTAGGGGAGCCGATAGTGGAGCCCCGGCGGCTCCTCGGCCCGGACGACCCGGCCGAAGTGCTGCACGACCGCCACCTCGCCCAGCCGGACGACGTGCCACCCGCTCAGCAAGTAGGCCGCCAGCACCACGCACGAAGCGCCCGCCACGAGGAGGCGTTTGCGCCGGGCGACCTCCTCCCGTACGTGCGCCAGCCACTCTCGCCAGCGACGCAGATCGACCAGGAGCCGAAGCGAGTTGAGCACCACGGTGAGCGAGCCGACCTGGTGCAAAACCGCGGCGACCACCGGCGAAATCCAACCCAGCGACGCGGCGGCCACGGCCAGAACGTTGAACACGACGGCGAAGCCGAGGATGTTCTGCCAGATGATCCGCAGCATCGCGCGGCCGCAGGTGACCGCGTCGGCCAGCTTCGTGAGGTCGTCGCCCACCAGGACCACGTCGGCCGAGGCGATAGCCACGTCGGTGCCGATTTCGGCCATGGCCACGCCCACGTCGGCCGCCACGAGCGAGGGGGCGTCGTTGATCCCGTCGCCGACCATCGCCAGCGGCGCCGCCTCGCGCTCGATCCGGCGGATCGCTTCCACCTTGTCGGTCGGCAGGAGCCCGCTTCGCACCTCCTCGATTTCGAGCGCGTCGGCGACGGATCGCGCGGCCGCCTCGTTGTCGCCGGTGAGCATCACGATCCGTTCGATGCCCAGCTCCCGCAGCCGACGGATCGTCCCCGCGGCCTCCGCCCGAACCGTGTCTTCCACCGCCACGGCGCCGACCGTCTCTCCGTCCCGGGCGATGAGGACGACGGTGCATCCGGTGCCGCTGAGCCGGGCCACCTCGGCCTCCAGCTCGGGCGGGACGGCGGTTTCCGTCTGGCGCAGGAATCGGGGGCTGCCCACGCGCACGGTTGCGCCACCGACCTGGGCTTCCGCCCCCAGGCCGGGATGGGCCACGAAGTCGCTCGCTTCGGCCGGCTCGATCCCCTCGTGCGACGCCCGCTCGACGATCAACTTTCCGACCGGATGCTCCGAGCGCCGCTCGACCGACGCGCCCAGCCGCAACACCTCGCTGGGGTCACAGCCCGGGGCGGGGACGATCGCCGAAATGCGAAGCCGGGCTAAGGTGAGCGTGCCGGTCTTGTCGAACACGACGGCGCGGAGCTTGCCCAGCTTCTCCAGGGCGACGCCCCCCTTGACCAGCACGCCCCGGCGCACCAGCGCCCCAATCCCCGCCGCGATGGCCGTCGGCGTGGCCAGCACCAGCGCGCACGGGCAAGCGACCACCAGCACGGCCACCGCCCGAACGACGTCGCCGCTGGTGAACCACGCATCGCCGGTGAACAGGTACGTGAGCCCCGCGGCGAGAAGCACGATGGGCACGAACCAGGTGGCGTAGCGATCGGCCAGGCGCTGCGTGGGCGCCTTGGCCGCCTCGGCCTCCTCGACGAGATGGATGATCTGCTCCAGCGTGGTGTCGGCCCCCAGCCGCTCGACCGAAAGCTCCAGGGCCCCGTAGAGGTTGATCGTCCCGGCGAAGACCTCGTCGCCCGTCGTCTTGTCGGCCGGGAGCGATTCGCCGGTGATCGGGCTCTGGTCGACCGACGACGCGCCCGAGAGCACGCGCCCGTCCACCGGGATCCGGTCGCCGGGCCGGACGATCACCACGTCGTCGGGCCAAATCTCGTGGACCGGGACGATCGTTTCGTGGTGGTGCTCGTCGCCCTTGTTTTCATCGTGATGCGTCTGTGCGTGCTCGTGCTGATGGCGGCGGCGGACTCTGGCCTCGTGGGGCCGCAGGGCCAAAAGCGACGCGATCCCCGCCCGAGTGCGATCGACGGCGAAGTGCTCCAACGCTTCGCCGATCAGCATGATGAAGATCACCTCGGCGGCCACGGCGTACATCGTCGGGTCGCGTTCCCTGTAGGCGACGTAGATCGCCGCAAACGCGGCCAGGCTGACCGCCAGGTCGGCGGAGATCTTCCGCCTGGCCAGCGCGCGGAGGGCCTCGACGTAGATCGGAAACCCGCCCACCAGGGTGAGGACCATCGCCAGATCGAAGCCGTAGATCGACTCGACCGAGCCGGTGACGTACGCGGCCAGGCCCACCCCGACGAGGAGGGTCAGAAGAAGATGCCGTCGATGGGGATCGTCGAGGATGTTGAACATGGTCTTCCCGTCGTGCCGCCGCAATATCCGGCGCACCCTTCAGAATAGTCGCTGCCCCGGGGCGCTGCAAACGTCGGCAAGAGGAAAGGGAGGTGAGTCCGGACGAGCGCACCGGGGCACGGAACTACCTCGTCGCGAGGCCGAAGAAGTCGAGCGCAGAGAGCCACCTCCCCTGTACACCCCCCGCCTATCGTAGGTACAATCAGAGTAGGAGCCCTTAGCCCGGAGGTGTCCTCATGAAGGCCGTCATGCCCGAAGTGCCGCAGCACGTCCTCCACGAGCGGGCGCGGACCGGGGCCGACCGCTGGGACGAGATGTGGGAGGGAGTGCTGCACATGCCGCCGATGCCCAACCGTGATCACCAGGACTTGGCCCTGTCGCTGGCAATCTGGCTCAAGCTCAACTGGGCACTGCCGCTCGGCAATCGAGTGCACGGCCCCGTCAACCTGGCCTCGCCGGGCGGCTGGCCCAACGACTATCGAATCCCGGGCCTGGTGCTGCTCACGCCCGGCCGGTTCGACGTCGATCACAACGAGTACTTCGAAGGGGCGCCGACCACGGTCGTGGAAGTCCACAGTCCGGGCGACGAGACGATCGAGAAGATGCCTTTCTATGCGAGTCTCGGGATGCCGGAGGTCTGGACCATCGACCGCGATACGAAGCGCCCGGAGATTCACGTCCTGCAAGCAGGCGATTACGCTCACCAGTCTCCCGGCCCCGACGGCTGGCTCGATAGTGCCGCCACGGGCATCCGACTCCGTGCCGAGCCGTCCGGCAAGCTCGCCATCCAACTCGGCGATGATGCGGGCACGCGACAGGTGCTGCCGGAGAGTATGTAGCGCGAGGCTGCGTCTTCCAGGAGATCGCCGACCACATCATGGAGCGATGAGCATGGAGCTGGAGAACCTTGTCCGATTCTCGTCGCATCGCCGGCCGTTTCTGGTTTCGGACGATTATTGCGACAATCCGGACTGCGAGTGCACCGACGTGTTTCTCAAGTTCACGGAGCTCGGCGAGGACGGCAAGCCGCTGGCCGCCCCGCTCTCCTTCCGCATGCGGGTGGACCTGGAAACATGGGAGGAACAGGAACCGCCCGCCCGACCGCCGCGGATCGCGGAATTCGCGAAGGAGTTTCTCGAGAGCTTCCCGGAGGAAAGGAGATCGGAGCTACGCGCCCACTACGAGCGGCACAAGCGGGTTACCCGGCGACTGGCCGAGTATCGGATCAAGCCCGAGGAAGTGGAGGAAGGCACCCTGATCTCGTATTCCGACGTCGTTTCCGAGACTGGCGGCATTTCCGGCGGCGGGTCGTCCTGTAGTTATCGCTTCACGCACCATGAGCGCGAATACCTGGTAGAGGATCTCTACTGCTCGAACCCGGATTGCCGTTGTCGGGAGGTCCACCTGCTGTTCCTGGAATACGTGCCGGACCGGGACGGCACGGCGGGGGGAGACACGATTCGCGATCGTTTCATGGCCAAGGTTTCGCTCGATGGCCGACGGGAGGTTGAGAAGGGGCGCGCCTGCTCGTTGGACGAAGCGACGGAAATCCTGGCGGCATGGTGGGAACGCTTTGACGGGGATCTGGCCGTGCTGAAGTCTCGCTACAAGACGATCAAGGAGATCGGGCGTCGCAGCCTCCCGCGACGAAAGGCCAAGGCGGTTGGCGGCGAAGAGCCGGTTCGGCCGGTTCTGCCCGTTGGGTACCGCGCGGATCCGAGCCATCCCAAGCGCAGTACGGGGCGAAACGATCCGTGTCCGTGCGGCAGCGGCAAGAAGTACAAGAAGTGCTGCGGACGTGACAAGTACATCGATCGATGACGGCGCCGCGCACGTGCGGCACGCCCGTCTCCGAACCGCTATGGTGACGGCCCTACGTGGCCCGCAATCCCGGGAGCGCTTGTCCGGAGCCCCTCCCTTCTCCATTTTCCCTTCTCGCACAACCGATCGACAGGAGAATCTCGCCATGCTCGCTCGACTGCTCGCCGCGTTGGGGACCGTGCTGGTCGCCGTCTCCCTGGCTCACCTCGCCCCCGCCGCCGAGCCGTCGCCCGGCGAGCGGCCGCAGCCTTTACCCAACTTCATCATCATCTTCTGCGACGACATGGGCTACGCCGACGTCGGCCCGTTCGGCGCCGAGGGCTACACCACGCCGAACCTCGACCGGATGGCCGCCGAGGGGATGGTGTTCACCGATTTTCACGTCGCCCGATCCGTCTGCTCGCCTTCCCGGGCGGCCCTGATGACCGGCTGCTATCCGTTGCGTGTGGGCGTGCCGGGCAACTTCGGCCCCGGTTCCAAGACCGGGCTGAGCCCCGACGAGGTGACCGTCGCCGAGATCGTCAAGCAGAAGGGCTACGCCACGGCGATGTACGGCAAGTGGCACCTGGGGCATATGCCCAAGTTCCTCCCCACCGCCCAGGGCTTCGACGAGTGGTTCGGCCTGCCCTACTCCAACGACATGTGGCCGCATCACCCCGAGCAGGGCTCGCGATTTCGCTTCCCCGACCTGCCGCTGATGGAGGGCCCGAAGGTGCTCAACCCGGCGGTCGAGCCGAAGGACCAGGTCCACCTGACCACGTGGTACACCGAGCGGACCGTCCGGTTCATCGACGAGAACAAGGACCGGCCGTTCCTCGTCTACCTCCCCCACGCGATGCCCCACGTGCCGCTTTTCGTGTCGGAGAAGTTCCGGGGCAAGAGCGACCGGGGGCTGTTCGGCGACGTGATCCGCGAGATCGACGGGGGCGTCGGCCAGATCCTCGACGCCCTCAAAAAGAACGGCGTCGACGACCGCACCCTCGTCCTGTTCACCTCCGACAACGGCCCCTGGCTCCTCTACGGCGACCACGCCGGCTCGGCCGGCCCCTTGCGCGAGGGCAAAGGCACCAGCTTCGAGGGCGGGTTCCGCGTGCCCTGCGTGATGCGGTGGCCGGGCAAGATTCCCGCGGGCAAGGTCTGCCGCGAGCTCGCCTCGACGATCGACGTGCTCCCCACCATCGCCGCCCTGGTCGGCGCCGAGCTGCCCGGCGACCGGATCATCGACGGCAAGGACGTCCGCCCCCTGATGTTCGGCGAGCCCGAGGCCAAATCGCCCCATGACGTATTCTACTACTACGCCGGGCGCAACCTCCAGGCGGTCCGCTCCGGCAAGTGGAAGCTCGTCCTCCCCCATGCCTACGGCTACCCCAACCCACCCGGCTCCGGCGGCCAACCCGGCCTCCGCGCGTCGTCCAACGTCGGCCTTTCGCTGTTCGACCTCGACGCCGACGTCGGCGAGACCCACGACGTCGCCGACGAGCACGCCGACGTCGTCCAACGTCTCCAGGCCCTCGCCGAAGTAGCCCGCACCGACCTCGGCGACGGCCGCCGCGCGGGCAAGAACCTGCGGCCGGTGGGGAAGCTGTAAGCCGCTCGGAGCGTCCGGCCCCAGAAGCGCGAGCGTGGTCCGAACCGGCCCGGCTGGGCCATTGTCACCCTAGAACCCTTGGATCACTTCCTTTCCCTGGATCGTGGCCAGCCCCTTCCAGATGGCCAGATCAATGGTCTCGGCGGCGAAGTGGACGGAGCCGTCGGCGAAGAGCACGTTCACGCCGCTGGGGTGGAAGCTGGCGGCGTGCCAGGGATTGCCGTGGTAGCTGTTGGGCGTGTAGTCGAAGTAGACGGCCGTGTGCAGGTTCATCCCCCGGCTCGATTCGCCGCCGCGGGGATCGCCGGGGATGGTCAGGTGGTTCGCGTACTTGCGCCCCCACACTTCGCAGAGCATCGCCGTGTTGGAGGTGCCGTCGCGGACGTCGGCGATCTTGGTCATCGAGTCGTTGTAGAACATGCCGTCGTGCCGGTTGCAGTGCCCGTACCAGTTCACGCCGGGGAGCTGATCGCCGTGGGTGGTGGTGGTCCCTTCGTCGGAGCCGTGGACGGCGTAGTAGTGCATGATCCGCGCGTTGCGGCCCGTCGCTCCCCAGTCGGTGGTCAGGCCTCGGTAGGAATCGCTGGGACAGAGGAAGATGGGGAAGGTCATCCGGATCACGTCCATGTTGTCCGGCGAGTCGTATTGCGGGACGATCTCGAAGTCGAGCTTGTCGTAGACCGCCTGCTGCTCGATGAACGGGAAGATCAGGTTGCACCACATCCCGACCTGGCCTTCCCAGTCGCAGTGCTGGTAGGTGTAGGGATTGCGATAGTTGGGCATCCAGGTCCCGCCGTGGATCTCGGCGGGCGGGAAGACTTTGAAGGTGCTCTCGTAGTTCAGCAGCCCCAACCCGAGCTGCTTCAGGTTGTTGGTGCAGTGCGAGCGCCGGGCCGCCTCGCGCGCCGCCTGGACGGCCGGAAGCAACAGGGCGATCAGAATGCCGATGATGGCGATGACGACGAGCAGCTCCACGAGCGTGAAGCCGCGACGGGCGCGAGCACGGATCATGGTTTCGTCCCTTACGCTCGAGTCGCGACGGGAACCGATTGGCTGCGTTCTATGGCGAGCCGGTCCTTCCGCTTGATTCTCCCTTCAGGTACCGGAATGAAGCTCCAGCGGGATCTCGTTCTTCTCGCCCTCTTCGACCTCCGCCGTCAGCCCCGAGGCATCCGGGTTGTTGTAGCGCCGGGGGATCAAGGAGGGGCCCATGGAGATCTGCGTCTGGTCGTAGTCGGCTTCCGCCTTGACGCTGATCTTGTGATGTCCGACGATCGCGCCCGGCACGCCCGCCGTGCTGATTTCGTAGTGCCCCTCCTCGTCGACGTAGCCGACGCCCGACGGCCCCTCGGTGCCTTGAGCCGTGTCGGGCACGAACTGCACGGTGCCGCGCGGCAGCGGTTGGCCATCGAGCATGACCGTGCCGGAGACCCGTGCCGTCGGCGGCAGGTCGGGCCGGTCTCCACAACCGGCCGTCACGACGCAGACGAGAAGACCGACAAAGAACGAAGGCACGGCCGGAGCGATCCGGTTGGGGGCCATGACGTCTCCCATGGAAAAGCGCCGAGCTGCGCCCGCGAGGTTCACGCGCGAGCCGTCCGGCCCGGAGGATGAGCCACCCCTGTCGCTGTATTAGACCTCACCGACGTGCGGAGACGCAAGGCTTTTTCTCCAGAAAACATTTGCACCGCCCGCACTCACCCCGTGCCGGCCGACTCGGTACAATGCGGACCGGAAACCCGCCCGGTAGAATGCAGGCCAAGCACCCGGCGCGGTACAATGCCGGCGAGACGCCCGCACCACGGGCAACTTATGCCGTGACGGCTCCTACATCCGACGACACCCCGACGGAGCGCATTCGATGGCCTTTCCGCGGCGAACCGGTCTGCGTTTGGCGATGCTCCTGGTCGCCTGCGTCACTTGCCGAGGGCGGTTGACCGCCCAGAGCGAGTCGGCGGGCGCGACACTCGACGCGAGCCTGGCGGCCAAGGCCGAATCGCTCCACGAGCGGGTCCTGACGCTGGACAGCCACGTCGACATCGCCGGAGCCCAGTACGCCACCGACCAACTCGATCCGGGGATCGACCACCCCAAGCTCAAGTGCGACCTGGTCAAGATGGCCCAAGGCGGGGTGGACGGCGTGTTTCTGGCCGTCTACATCGGCCAGGGGCCGCGCGATGCGGAAGGATACCGGCGTGCCTTCGACACGGCCACGGCACGCTTCGAGGCCATCCACCGGCTCGTCGCGCAATATCCCGGCCGGGCCGAGCTGGCCACCTCGCCCGACCAGGTCGAGCGGATTGCCCGAACGGGCAAGCGGGCGATCATGATCGGCGTGGAGAACGGGTATCCGATCGGCACGGATTTGGCCAACGTCGCGAAGTTCTACGGGCTGGGCGCCCGATACGTCACGTTGAGCCACAACGGGCACAACCAGGTCTGCGACTCGTGTGTGCCGAAACCGACGCTCGGCGACGCGGCGAGCGAGCACGGCGGGCTGAGCGCGTTCGGCCGCGAGGTCGTCGCGGAGATGAACCGGCTGGGGATGATGATCGACGTCTCCCACGTTGCCCCGGAGTCGTTCCGCGACGTGATCGAACGGTCGAAGGCCCCGATCCTCGCTTCACACTCCGGGTGCCGTGCGCTCTGCGACCACCCGAGGAACCTGGACGACGCGCAGTTGAAGACCCTGGCCAGACACGGCGGCGTGATCCAGGTGGTGACCGTGGACGTCTACCTCAAGGGCGGCTTGCCCAAGCGGCGCCAGGCGATCCGCGATCTCGCCCAACAGGTCGGCATTCCTCTCAACCGCGACGAGCCGAATCTCCAGCAAGCGGCGGAGCGGCAGCGCCGGGAGTATCGAGACGGTTTGACGGAGATCGACAAGCGGTATCCTCTGCCCAACCTTCGGGACTACGTCGACCACGTCGATCACGCCGTCCGGGTGGCGGGCATCGACCACGTGGGGATCGGGTCCGACTTCGACGGGGGCGGGGGCATCGCCGGCTTCGATGATCACTCCGAAGCGCCCAACGTCACCCGCGAATTGCTCCGACGCGGATACTCGGAACAGGACGTCGAGAAGATCTGGGGCGGCAACCTCCTCCGCGTGTGGCGCGAGGTGGAGCGCGTGGCGGCGGAGTTGCAGAATCAACCGTAGGGCGCCGGAATCGTGCTTCCTTTTGATCCAAGGAGAGACCATGAAAGCGATCCGACCAACGACAAGCACGACCACGCGGCTCGCTGCCCTTGCGATCCTCTGGCTTCTGGCCGCCCCGGGCACGCCCGCCGCCGAGCGGGTCGTCGACGTCCGCGACTGCGGCGCCGTCGGCGACGGCAAAACGCTCGCCACGGAATCCCTCCAGAAGGCGATCGACCGGTGCGCGGCCCAGGGCGGCGGCACCGTCCGCCTCCCGGAGGGGACGTGGCTTTCGGGCACGATCTACCTGGCCAGCGGCGTCACGCTGTCGCTCGACAAGGGCGCGACGCTCCTGGGGAGCCGCAACCTCGACGATTACGCCCATCCCCGCGTGCCGCCCGGCGCTCCGGAAGGGGAAAGCTATCGCATCCGGGCGATGATCGCCGGCCAGGACGTCGAGCGGGTGGCGATCCGCGGGGAAGGCACGATCGACGGCCAGGGCGACGCGTTCCGGTGGAAGGACCGCCCCCGACCCAAGTGCATCCACCTGATCGGCTGCCGCGGCGTCACCGTGGAGGGCGTCAACATGCGCCACGCCGGAAGCTGGATGCAGCACTACCAGCGGTGCGACCGGCTGACCATCCGCGGGATCGACGTGTTCAACCACGCCGCGTACAACAACGACGGGCTGAATATCGACAGTTGCCGCGACGTAACGATCACGGGCTGCCGGGTCGACTCCGACGACGACGGAATCGTGCTCAAGAGCCTTTCGACGCGGCCGTGCCAGAACGTGACCGTCACCGACTGCACGGTCAGCAGCCACTGCAACGCGATCAAGATGGGGACCGAGTCGGGCGGCGGCTTCCAGAACATCACGGTCACCGACTGCACCGTCTTCTCGCCGCAGAAGTCGAAGTCGACCTACGGGCGCCAACGGGGCCTGGCCGGGATCGCCCTGGAGATCGTCGACGGGGGGACGCTGGATCACGTGACGGTGTCGAACGTCAACATCCGGGGGGTCAGCGTGCCGATCTTCCTCCGCCTGGGGAACCGCGCCCGGCAGTACGAGAAGGGCCGGCCCAAGCCGGGCGTGGGGACGTTCCGAAACGTGGTCGTGAGCGATATCGTTGCGGAAAAGACGTCGGAGGTCGGCTGCTCGATCACCGGCCTGCCGGGCCATCGGATCGAGAACGTGGTGCTTCGGAACCTGAAGCTGGGCTTCGACGGCGGGGGCACGCGGGAGACGGCCTCCCGGGACGTTCCGGAGCGGCCGGAGAGCTACCCGGAGAGCACGATGTTCGGCGTGTTGCCGGCATGGGGATTTTACTGCCGGCACGTGAAGGGCCTGACGCTGGAGAACGTCGCGCTGGGCGTCTCCCAGCCCGACCTGCGGCACGCGATGGTGTTCGACGACGCGGAAAACGTCGTGATCGACGGCCTCGACGCCGGCTTCTCGCCCGGCGCCGCCCCCATGATCCGACTCACCCAGACGAGCGCGGCCCGGATTCGCCGCTCCGGGCCCAAAACGGCGACGCAGACGTTTCTCCGACTGGAAGGCGACGGCTGCCGTGGGATCGTGCTGGAAGAGAACGACCTCGGCCGGGTGGAAGAAGTCGCCGACGTGGCGCCCGAGGTTCCCAAGGACGCCTTGTCACGGTAAGAAGCGGCCAACGCTCGTTCCCAAGCTGCGGCTGCGGAACGCGTGTCGGCCGGCGCGGAGAACCGACAATCGCTTCCTGAACACCCGATGTCCCAGGTGATATGATGACGAAGCTTGCGAGTACCCGTTGGAGATGGGCCCGTGCCATCGGCTTGGCAGCAGCGTTGCTGGCGGCACAGTGGGTTTGTGCTGCTAACGAGAGGCGTGCCGCCGGGCGCCCCAACGTGGTCCTGGTGATGACCGACGACCAGGGCTACGGCGACCTGGGCTGCCACGGCAACCCGTGGATCCGCACGCCGAACCTGGACCGGCTCTATCGAGAAAGCGTGCGCCTGACCGACTTCCACGTCTCGCCCCTCTGCACGCCCACCCGGGCCGCCCTCTTGACCGGGCAAAACCCCGTGCGGCTCGGCGCGTGGGGAACCACCTGGGGGCGATCGCTGCCCCGCCGGGACGCCGCGACCGTGGCCGGGGTCTTCGCGGCCTCGGGCTACCGGACCGGGTGCTTCGGCAAGTGGCACCTGGGCGACAACTACCCTTTCCGGCCGCAGGACCGCGGCTTCGGCGAGGTGCTGATCCACGGCGGGGGAGGCGTGGGGCAAACGCCCGACTACTGGGACAACGACTACTTCGACGACACCTACTTCCACAACGGCCAGCCCGAGAAGTGCCGGGGCTACTGCACCGACGTCTGGTTCGACGCGGCGATCCGCTTCATCGAGGCCAACCGCGATCGGCCGTTTTTCGCCTACGTCCCCACGAACGCCCCGCACGGCCCGTTCCACGTCGACGAGAAGTACAGCGGGCTTTACGCAGAAAACCCCGACGTCCCCAACGCCGACTTCTACGGCATGATCACCAACCTCGACGAGAACATGGGCCGCCTGGTGGCGAAGCTCGACGAGCTGGGGCTGGCGGAGAAGACGATCCTGATCTTCACCACCGACAACGGCACCGCGGCCGGGTTCCGCGGCGGCAAGGGGTTCAACGCCGGGATGCGGGGTGCCAAGGGGGCCCTCTACGACGGCGGCCATCGCGTGCCGTGCTTCCTCCGCTGGCCCGGGGGCGGGCTGACCGGCCCGCGCGACGTCGACGTGCTCGCCGCCCACGTCGACGTGCTCCCCACGCTCGCCGAGCTGTGCGACCTGGAAGTGCCCCCAGGCGCTGGCCTCGACGGGGTAAGCCTCGCCCCGGTGCTCCTGGGCAAGAGCGACCGCGTGCCCGACCGCCAGGTCTTCGTCCAGTTTCGCCAGAGCCCCGACCCGCCGGAAAAGTGGAAAGCCGCGGTGCTCTCCGAGCGGTGGCGCCTGATCGGCGGCGAGGAGCTGTACGATATCGACGCGGACCCCGGGCAGAAGAGCAACGTCGCCGACCGGCACCCCGAGGTCGTCCGCCGGCTGCGCGAGGCATACGAAAGCTGGTGGGCCGAGGTCTCCCCACGTTTCGACGAGTACTGCGAGATCGTCCTCGGGGCCGACGAAGAGAACCCCGCCCGGCTGACCGGCTTCGACTGGTACACCACGACTCCCTGGAACCAGCGTGCCGTGCGGGCCGGGGTGGCGGCCAACGGGTTCTGGGCCGTCGAGATCGCCCGGGACGGCACCTATGAGATCGCCCTGCGCCGCTGGCCCGAGGAGGTTGGCGCCCCGATCACGGCGGCGATCCCCGGCGGCAAGGCGATCGCCGCGACGACGGCCCGGCTGAAGATCGGCGACCTCGACCTCACCAAGCCCATCCCCGAGAACGCCGCCGCGGTGACGTTCCGCGTCGAGCTCGCGGCGGGGAAGACGAAGCTCCAGACGTGGCTCGTCGACGATGCGTCGGGCGAGTCGCGGGGGGCGTACTACGTGTACGTCGAGCGAGTGGGGGAGTGAGGGACTGGGTTTTACACTCCCCCACTTCTCGTTCCCAGGCTCCGCCTGGGAACGCAATGCTCGGCAGGCTCTGCCTGCCTTACGCGCCGCGGGGGTCGCCCGGACGTGTGTCGCGACCTCCGGTGCCGACCAGCGAGGCGGAGCCTCGCGTTAGTGCGTTCCCAGGCGGAGCCTGGGAACGAGGGAAGCGCGGGCGCTGCGACCGGCAAACGGTCACTTCGCCCGCGGGAACAGCCGCCGTCGGGTTTCGTCGTCCGCGGCGGCGGCGTACTCGCTGACCTCGTACACTTCGGCGTACTCGATGCGCGAGCCCCGCTCCGGGCCGTACGCGGCGACGAGCGCTTCGCGAAACCGATCGGCTCGCGGCTTGACCTGCCGGGTGAACCACTCGCGGAGCCATGCCCGACGCTCGGCCTCGTTGCCGGGAACCTGGTCGAGCACGCCGGCCAGGTAGGGGAGCCACTGGAAGACCTGCGAGCCGTGGCAGGCGAGCATGGAGACGATCGTGTCGATCTGGTCCGTCACGTCGATGGCCACGTCGGGCACGAGCGGGCAGG
>Ga0307378_10004650_pt1 | contig 19446 bp, 8 predicted proteins | sample UN1MG_FD_202238 | JGI IMG/M metagenome (GOLD analysis project Ga0307378, IMG submission 202238) | Soil microbial communities from Risofladan, Vaasa, Finland - UN-1 | ecosystem: Environmental > Terrestrial > Soil > Coastal area > Acid sulfate soil | place: Finland: Risofladan, Vaasa | collected... | reverse complement strand
CCAGACGGTACAGGTAGAATATTCTCAGTTAATAATCTTAGTGTTGCAGGCGAACAGATGATTGGGCTATCAGGTAAAACAGGTTTTGTTGATACTGACTTTTCAATGGAGCGTCTACTAGTAGGAGGTGCATATGGTGTTCCTTATTCTACAGCAAACGGTGATAGTTTAATGTATTATGTAATTACTGAAAAATATTTTGATTTAGCTAGACAAGTTTTAATTAATAAAATATCTTATAATTATAATCGTCTTAATAGAAAATTAAAGATTATGGGAGAAGATCCTAGTAATCATATAATTTTAGAAGTATATGAAACAATATCCGATTGCGCTTTATTTGCAGATGAGATATTTTATAGATATGTGTTAGCTTATCATAAAAAAGTATTAGGTACAATGATTATGACATTTGGTTATAGCTTACCTGGTAGAATTACTTTAAATGGTGATATGATAAGAAGTGATGCACAAGAAGAATTAACTGCAATCAAAGAAGAAATAAAAGGTGATGAAGGTACAGATTACTTCATGACATCTTAAATAAATATAAAACATGGCAGATCTTTATTTAAAAATAGACGGAGACCCAAGATTTCAAAATGATAAAATTGAAAATGTAGATATACTTGAACAGTATCTTGAGCAAATTGAACTTTTATTATTTACAAGAAAGGGTGATGTACTAGGAGAATTTAAATTAGGATGTGACATTGAAGATTTAATTTATAGTTTAAACTTATCTGCAGCCCCTATTAAGACAGCTATATGGGATCAAATAATTACATATTGCCCCTTACATAAGATTTTTAAAACCGATGTAAGTATAAATTTTTATAAAGGAACGGAAAGAGATATCGGTGTCATTGATATAATAGTAAATGATAACGTTGTAGCCGGAATAATGATCTCTTAAATAATATATTAAAATGCCAAGTAAACAATCTTTCTTAAGTAAAATAGCTATATCAAGCGACCAGATTTTTGTAGAAACAAAGACCTACTTACAAAGGGTTTATAATAAAGCAAGTAGTCAATTTTCAAGCGCATCGCCCTTTGGACAATTGGTAAAAGTATTAAGTAATTATTATGAACATTTATTTTATTATTTAGAAGATGCACAAGCGGAAAATCACCCTTATACAGCAAGTAGTATAGAAGCTATTTATGGTAATGCACAATTAGCTGGACATAATCCAACTAGAAGCATTGCAGCAATGGGTGAAATTAGATTTAAATTTAAACCTGGAAAAGAAAGTGTTTTCCCAGGACCTTATATTATATTAACCGATGGTATCAAACTTAAATGTAATAATAATAATTTAATTTATACATTAAAATTTAATTCAGACCAGGTTAGAATTAGTAAGAACAGTACAGAATTTACATATTCTATGATTTACCAAGGTATATTTGAATCGCAGAAATTAATAGGTACTGGTAGATTAATGCAAACATTTAATTTAAACATTAATGGTACTGCAGATCATGTAAATGTTAAAGTATTTGTTAATGGTAAGTTATGGAAACAATATGAATCATTATATGATATGGCTGGAAATGAAACAGAAGGCTGTATGGTAAGAACTGGATTAGCAGGAGGTATTGATATTATATTTGGTAATACTTATTTTGGTAAAGTTCCAGAAAATGGTTCTATCATTGAAGTTCAATATTTAGTAAATGCAGGAAGCTTAGGTACTATAAATTCTAATTCAGGTGATATTACATTTGAATTTATGGACACTGGACTTGCAGTTACAGGAGATGAAATAGATTTAAATGATTATATGATTTTAGATGTTGTTACTCCTCCTAGATTAGGTTCAGACCGCGAAGATTATAATTTTACTAAGTTTATCGCTCCTTTAGCAAGTAAAAGTTTTGTATTAGCAGGACCAGTAAATTATGAACACTTCTTATCTAGATATAATGCATTCTCTTATATAGATGCATTTAATACTGTAGATGATGATTATCTAGATGATGATAATGTTACTTATTTATTTTTATTACCAGACGTTAGTAAAAAACTTACAACTGATGTTGATTATTTTACTATACCTGCTAATGAATTTACTTTAGATTCAATAGAAAAGAATGGTATAAAAAGAGCTATAAGAGAAAGTGGTAAACAGGCAACTACAAGTGAAATTCAATTTGTCGACCCTGAAATTAAAAAATATGCTATTAATATAGTTCTTAGATATTTTGAAGGCTATGATAAAGATGCACTTAATATAGATATAAGAACTAAACTTAACGATTATTTCTTATCTGTAAAGAGAAGAGATAGAATACCTAAGAGTGATATCATTGCTTTAATTGAAGGTATCGAAGGCATTGACTCTGTTAATATTTATTTTGTATCTGAAGAAAATGAAACAGCTATTAAAAATGGATATTATATTAAGAAATCTTATAAAATTCAACCGACTACACCATTCTTACAAGAAGGTGAAGGTACTAAGAAAAGATTTATATTCTTTAATAAAGAATTAATTGAAACAAAGATAAATCTAAAAGAGAATGAAGATCCTATGTTAGGATTAGATGAATTTGGAGATATTATAATAGGTTCAAATGAGCTGCCTGTTATTAGAGGCGGTTGGTCAGATAGATATAATACATATTATCAAGAATATCCAACTAAAGGACAGCCTTCTTCGCTTTCAGTATACTTCAAAGAGAAGATTGAGCAAACATTAACGACTCAAGTGCAAACGGCTAATAGAAAAAAATTAGGCTAATAGATGGATTTAGAACAAATAACAGAAGACTTATTTAAGTATAAGAAAAAGAGTTTATATAAAATTGCTAGAACCGCAGGTGAAGAGCGATTAAATACACCTTTTCCATATGCTGAAAATAATGAAATTGTAAGAAGAACAATTTCACCTTATATTCTTAGGAACCCAGTTGTGGAAAAATTCCTTCAGTTTATTAATGACCATACGGCTTTAATGTATAAAGCTACTACATGGATTAGACTAAAGAGAGTTTATACTGTAGACAAAGACTATGAATATATAAAGTAAGATGAATCAACGTTACAAATTCTTAAGCTTCCATGATAAGTCCGGTAATGATTTAAACTTTTATTACGATACGGAAACATCAGCATGGATTGGGGATATTTATATTCCTGAAGTATCAGTGGGGTTATATGAAACTGTGAATTTGTTTATTGTTGAAGAATTTTTAACAACAGGTAATCTTAAGAAATTTGGAGTACCTCATATAAGTAACCCTACATTTACAACAACAGATGGTGATAAATGGAATGCTAGATGGGTTGATGATAATACTACTGATATATTTATGTATCAGTTTAAAGTTAATGCTAAAAAGCCTATAATACAAGTTGTTGAAGAATTAGAAATACAAGTAGATTATGATACATCGCAGGCTGCTGACCTGGTTACAGGTCAAATTATAACTAATGATATTACAAATGCTTCTATTCAAATTAACATAGCTTTAAATTCTGAATTAGAAGATATCTATGAAAGAACTCTATTAATTGAAGAAAAAGAATCCGGAGTATTAATAGCTAAAATTAAATTTTATGGAGAAACAGTAGCAGAAGATGAAAGATTTTCTGCAGAGCTGATAAGATTAGGAATGAATGTTGATCCTGAAGAATTTCCAGTATTTAGAGATAGCGATATTGAAGAAATTAGACCTGACTATGAAATCTTAAATAATAAGAGAAAGGAAATGTTAATCGAAGGAAGAAACATAGTTCCTTTCATTGGTTCATATAAAGGATTAGTTAATGCAATTAAATATTACGGCTATGATAATATTAAAGTTAGAGAGTTCTGGTTAAATATAGATAAAGAATCTGTAGCTTATGGTAAATATAAGATGACTGATGTTTTAGATGTATATGATAATGATGTAGATTTAAATGATAATTCATTTCAATTACCTAATAAAATTTATAAGAAGACTAATTTATTTTCTTTAGTTTATAGACTAAATGAAATAACTGATGAAGAAAATGAAGATGATTTACCAGTAACAAGGGAATTATTTGAATTTACAAGTGAAGAAGTTTTAATTAAATTATTCGGATTAAAGAATATAATTAAAAAGAAATGGTTAAGTGGTACATCTAAAATTGTTGATATTGTAGGTGAAGCTGATTACTTTACAAAAACTACAACTTCATTATGGGCTGATAATCAAAATATATTTAAAATTAAAGTAGGTATTAATCCATGCTTTAATGTATCGCCTAGTAATGAAGGTTATATCCAAGACTTAAGAAGTGTAGAAGATATTTTATTCCCTTCAGCTACTCCTTATTTATTAGATCCAAATTTAACAGCAGGAAGTAATATTAAAGCTTCTGAAATAGCGGATGTTCTTTTAGCATACTTTAATGATTTTTCTCCAAATTTAGATACAGTAGAAGAATTACCTGATAAACCTGGAATACCAGTTGGATATCCTATAATTTTAGAAAACTGTAGCTTTGATACAACTTGGGACAAAGCTGAAATCACATGGAATGAATTAACAGCTACTGGTAATTTAGTAATTGATTTTGAACCATCGAGTTTTAATTCAGGTGATATACTTTCAATTAAAGATAAATTTTCTGGTGAACAAGTATCATACACAGTTCAGTTCGGAGACAGTAAGCAAACAATTATTAATAATCTATATGCTCAGATATTAGTAGCTGCTACAACTGACGATGGTAAGCCTTGGTCATATTATACAATTACTAAAGAAGATAAGAATGATGATACATTATTTGATACTATTAGATTCAAGCAAATATTCACTGCGAACATAGGAGTTGAATTTAATGGTATTGCTATTGATGGAGGTGTTCCAGGAAATAAACCTGAAATGCAAAAGAAATTCGTTACAGGCAATACTACAAATACTTGGAATACTTTTGGTATTGGTAACTTCTATGAAATAGAATGGAGAATATGGAAAGATGCAACTGATACGCAGGCAGCATATGAGTATACAGTAAGGGGTGATATAGGTGATTTTAATAAAGTTGCACTAGCTTTACCATATACTGGTACATATAATGTTGAAATGAGATTATATGATACATTTAACCAGATGTCATCAAAAATACAACCTGATTTTGTTACAGTTCTTTCAAAGAATGTTGAATTTTCTGGATTTTATAAATTTCAAGAAAAAGAATATACATGGGATTCAAATACTACAAAGGAAGCAACTTGGGATAGTTATTCATCAGATTGGGAATTACCTATAGTTCCACAGGCTTCTACATGGGAAGGTAATGCTAGTTTATATGAAGCTTTAGATAGAGCTAATTATATTTTAAATAATACTAATCCTGACCAACAGTTATCATATCATTTTACAAATCCAGATGCTCCAATATTAAATTATCTTTATACACCTGGACCATATCATTGGGATAATCTAGCTTCAGCTACATGGAATGATGCGTATCATTTATGGTGGGATTCAACTAAAATAAGCGGAGATACTCCAGCTAATTTTAGAATATATGAAGTTAATATAGGTGAGCAATTATTAATTGAGCAAATTTTACCATTTGAAAGTATTGGTATACATATATTTAATACTAATGATTTAGAAACTGCAGCTACAGAATTAAATAACAGTTCTGATGCAGTTATTAAAAAGTTTATATATAATCCAGTATATGATTTAACTACAGATGGTGAAACAGTTGTATTCATACAAGCAGTTGCTAGACATTTCGGTAGAAACGGAGATTGGACTACATTAGAATGGACTAATGGAATAGATATAAGATATGAACAATTACATGAAACTAATAACCCAACATATAATAATGTCAGATTTTTAAATGATGGTAAAATTTTACCTAAACTGACGCATGTTACATTTACATATGATATGTGTGACATACCCGGGAAAGATAAACCAGAATGGCATCTAGTTAATATAGATAGCCCTCAGACTGACAATATATACTTTACTGGTAGATGGTTTACTTACTTATTCAAGCGTGCAGGTCGATATTCATTGGATTTGTCACTAGAAGACAGTAACGGTAATAAAAACTCAGTTTCCAGGAACATTATTGTGATAAAATAAAACAACAAAAGATGGCAGTTACACTTACAGAATTATTAGGTACCGATTCAATTTCAGGATCACGTATCGTAATTAATGACAATTTCGCAATATTGCGCGATGAAATTAATGCAATTGAGACTTATTTAGATCCAGATGCTGGAACACTTGATGGGTTAAACTCAATTCAAACACTTGAACTACATGTAGGACCTGTAGGTAACTACAATTTAGATATTACTACATCAGCATTTAATATTAATACTAGCGTAACAGTTACACAGCCATCGTCATTGTTCTCTATAAATGGTTTATTTGCTCATAATAGTTTTATGTTAATTGATGAAGCTACATGGTCAAATCCATTGGATCCTATTTCTACAAATGGAGCAGGAACATATTCAATTAAACATTCGTCTACTGGCGATTTAGAAATTGAAGTAGAAGAAGCTCACCCAGGACAAGAATTAACATTCTCAGTTGAACAAAAAGGTGGTGGTAATATTATAATCAAAGGAGCATTAGGTGTTGTATTTGTTATTGATAGTACTAATACTCAAATTAATCTTAATGATGTTGGTTCAACAGTAACAATTAGATTTATACTTGACTCAACTAATAATGGAGCATTCTATATTGTAGGTGGACACAATTATACACCTAGTACATAAAATAATTTAAAACACAATTAATGGCTACACCGTTAATAAGAACGATACAATCCCAAGGAGGTAGCTTTTATGCTTTCTCTTCAGGAGCTAGGGATTTAACTAGGACTAATAATAATCCTCAGCTTAATTTTGAGTTTTCTAAATATGTATTATTAAATCTACCTAATGTACAAACCCCAGTTCAGGGTCAAAATTATTTACAGTTTAGAGCAATAGATGGTGCTATATTCAAAGGATTAGATTCAGATGATAATATTAACATAGCAGAATCATTTCAAAATTATGCATTAAATCTAGAGTCATTATTATTAATGGATAATGATTATAGTTCTGATTTAAAACAAACTATACCAGAAAGAGTTTTCTTTAAATGGTTAAAGGAAATGGGTGGTATTAGATTTAGAGAAGGTAATCAGACTGAAAAGAATCCAGCAATAGCTGAAAAGAGATTTGTTGAAGAAGATACATTATTATCAGGTACTAAAAGATATCAAAGAGTAGTTGAGTATATTGGAAATATTGATGCTATTAACCATGTAGATAAAGGCGGAGAGGCATATCAAGAAATTTATATAAATGTACCTACTAGAGTTGGTAATACACCTACTGTTTTATTTAAAGCATTAAGTGATAATAATTATCAACCTAATATGATAATTTCCCCAGGTAACAACGAATTTATTGTTGGAAGAAATACTTCAAGTATTCATCCTGCTGGATTATCAATGCAAGCATTTTATGATTATGATGCACCTATAACATATACTGACCCTGATGCTAATTGGCACGGTAGTATAAAAACTGATTCTTATTATACAGAACCATTAACATTTGAAGACGCTTCATCTATTGAAATTACTAAATTACAAAGTGATTACGGAGGTGCAGTTGATCCATTTACAGATATTACTTTTTTAAGGTCTAAGCTTGATGGTATCTCAATTGATTTTGATGCAGAATCATATACTGATATAGTTGTAGACCCTAAAGTTTCAACAATACAAGAATATAATTCTATAACAAGAGCTAAGAACTTTGAATTTAACGCTGTATTAGTTTATTATGATATTTATGAAGTATCTAATCCAGATAATAGAGCTACTAATTTATATGGTATTTTATTCTTAAATAATTTAACTCCAAATACACAAGGCAGTTTCATTGAAAGATATAAGAAAATAAAACCAAATGATATAACAGGATTAAATGGTAATTCATTTGGATTTAAAATAAATTTAAAGCAAGATACTAGTATTGATAATGCAGCTATAGTAAGTGTAATAAATGATTATAGTACTTTCTCTATGGATTTATTCCTAGATGTATCGGCGCAAATGCAAGAGGCTGTTAAGATTTTATATGAAACACAGTCTAATTTTTATGACGTAATTAATAGAGTAAATGAACTTGAAAATTCAGTTTATACTAGTGAAAATGTAACAGAACTTAAATTAAGACTTGATGAACTAGAAGCTAATATACAAAACTCTAATCTTGCATTATCTAACTCTACTGCTATTATAGATTTAATAGCTAAGAATAGTGATGATATACAAGCAATCGTTAGTGGTAATATACCTCTTAATTTACAATATAACACTGATGTACTTCGTGCAGGTGATGGTATTTTAATTGATAAGTCAGTACCTAACAAAATAAAAGTAACAAACCAGAATCAGAAATATATAATTAACCAGATTTATAAAGAAGACACATTTGAAAATATTATTAATTCAACTACTCCTTTAGATTTAAATCAAAGTAATATCAGTTCTTATTTAAAATTGAAACTATTTACTAATATGGTTAGAATGAATGTACAGAACAGTGCATTAAGTAACCTTAAGATTTTTATTGATGACCAGGGTGTTAGATTTAAAGAAGGTCAGGTAATAAGATTTGTATTTGATACTCCTTTAGCTATTAATAGTAAGAATATAATTTTCTATACTGATAAGTTAAATAAATTTGGATTAGGTACATTAAATAAAGTAATGGGTACAATACCATCAAGTGATTTACTTGGAAGTAAGCCTATTATAGAATTAACTTGTATAGATGAAGTTAATTACATATTTGCAATTGATGTATTAAGATAAAGTAATAATTAAAAGATGCCAGACAATACTAAAAATTCATTATCAACCGCACTTTCTCAATTCATAAGATTGAATAAGAATGCACTTGAGATTTTTAATCGCATTAATGAAGCGGTTACGTCTGATAAGGAAAATATTACTGTTGACTTATTTGATGACGAGAATAATTTAAAAAGAGTACAACTTCCTAGTTTCGGATTCCTCAAGGGTGAAATTACTAGGTTAGAAAATGATATTAAAAACTTATCAGGATTAGGTGATTCAGATACTATAGTTAAACTTGCAGACGGTACTCATAGGAGAGTTATAACTTCAAAATTAAAATCTCCTGCAAATGATATAGAAAGTTTAAGTGTACCTGGTACATTTGAATATAAGAATAATTGGTTTTTTGAAGATTTCATGAACCCGCTATTATATGTTACATTAGATGTAAGTAATCAAATTCCTAGTGATACAGAAAAAGTAATTATTAAAAAATATTTACTTGAATTAGATACTGAATCTAAGAAGCAATTCTTTAATGATAATTTCAAAGGTAAATCTGATATTGATTTTATAGACTTTAATACTAAGTTAATAAATGAAAGTATTAATTTTATACCAGATGATGATTATAGAGACTTACCTCCTAGAGAGATAAGATATAGTGGAAACTTTGATGTTATTAAGATATCAGATGTTTCTAATTCTGTACTTGTAGATGGTACTCAAGTAAAAACTAGAAGAAAATTATTTAAACTTAATAAATTAACATATACCGATTTAGAGTCTGGATTTCCAGACACTTTAAGTCTTAAAACAGGAGACAGTGTTGTAATTAACTCTAACCCTAAAGACACAAGATATACTGTTAAACAAGTTGACACTTCTACAAATACAGTTGAATTAGAATTAACTGAAGGTTATAGAGGTATATCAATTGGTGCAAACATTCTTTCTATTTATAAAGATGTAGAGAATAGTATTGAAATACAAGTTCCTATTAACTTTGATAAGTATGTAGTTTTATTTTGTAAGGCAGTTGACCCTGTTTCTAAAATACCGGCAGAGAATTGGTCTCCTGGTGTTTCATTCTATACAAATGCACTTACATTAAATTCTGATACTGATGAACCAGTGTCATTAGATACTTATTATAGAAATGAAGTAACTGACTTTGGATTATTCCTATTGTCAATGGCAAAAGATAGAATAGCCCCTTCGGCATTAGCTATAAAACCTAATAAGCCTGAAGTAGAACCTACGGCATTACAGGTTGTTCAAGTTAATGGACATATTACTGATAATCCAGCGTTTAAAGAACTTAAGCAATTATCTGATGATAGAAGTAGACTTTCTGCACAGATAAAGGAATTAGATACAGCTATAGCAAATAAACAATCATCAGTATCGACTAAGCAATATAGTAGTACTATTGAAAAAGATAAAGACAGAAGTGAATTAAACTCATTAATTGAACAAAGATCTTCTGCAGCAAAGTTATTAGCTTCTATTGTATCTGATATTAATGCTAAAGCTAAGTCTGAAAGTATTACAGATGCAAAGCCTAAATATAGAATTAGAGGATTTTTCCCTATTCCTGATCCACAAAAATCTAAATATACTGGCGACCAAGAAATAATTGGATTCGAACAAGAATATAGATATATCGGTTCAGACGGTGGTGCAAATAAAGTAGACCAGTTTAAATATTTAGACAATGGTGTTGAAAGAATAGGAGCACAGAGTAATTGGGTTCAAGTTGAACCAAGAATAAGAGAAAGAATATTTGACGAAACTACAGGAGCATATATCTGGGAATCACAAAATGTAGAAGACCCAGAAAGAAATAACATTAACCAAGTTGATATTACTATATCACAAGGTGAAGGTGTAGAAATGAGATTCAGAACTATATCTGAAGCAGGCTATCCTTCAAATCCAGCTAAATCTGACTGGAGTGATATCATCAGAGTGGACTTCCCAGATGATTTAGTACAGGCTGATGCAGTTTCATCAATATTAGATGAGAATGCTAAGGAAGAACAAAGAATTAAGTTAGAAGAAGACCTAGCAACTAAAGGAGTACTGTCTCATGTAGATGATCAGTTTACTGCAAATGAAAAGCTATTTAAACATCATACTTTAAATATATTCTCAGGATTCTTATCTACAGAACAGAAACCTATAGCATTATTTGATAAGCTTACTGAAATGGTAAATAAGATTGCTGAATTAGAAGCTATTGTTAAGAAAGTTAAAGGTACTATTAGTGTTAAGATATTAGATGATAATGGTAACGAATATATTGTACAGAAAGATAATCTTGTTAAATTATTCGCAGGTTATTATGCAGACATTGTTAAAAACTTAGATATTAAGAAAGGTGCTATTGTAGCAAGAACATATTTTATTACTATTGAAAATATTGCAGCTACTCCATTAGAATTATTTTCTAGAATATATGGTAATAGAAGTTTACAGGCATTTAAGTCTGGTAATAAATTTAGTGATGGTGCACCGACAGATGCTCAGATTATAAATGATTCTTATTATACAAGTAGAGGTAAATATGACTATGTGCCTATGTTGTATACTAATCCTATAGATACTGCACAGACATTTATAAATAATTCTCCACATCAAAGCAGTCAACTTAGAGCACAATTTATTTATGCTAGATATGTAGATATTGCAGGTACTGAAGATTATTATTTAGATTATAACGTAGACTTAGGAAGTTCATCTATCATAACAACTGTAGATGATGGTGAATATAGATTTGATTCTACTGGATATCCATTTACTCCTGCAGGAACAAGTGCAACAGATTATATTTGGAATGGTTCATTAGCTAATACAACTACAAACTTTACGGTAACTGGAGTTGATACTGATTATGATAGTGGTAATAAAATACTACTACATGTATTACATCCAGCTATTAATCCTATTGCACCTGCAGTAGGTACATTAGATGCTGGTAGAACTATTGTAAATGCCAAAGCTGCAAAAAGAAATGCTGAAGCAATTGATGGTAAAAAACAAACAGGTTATTTCTATGATGGTTCAATATTACGTACTATTAAATGTGCTTTCGAACCAGATGACCAATATACATTAGGTAGAGCAAGTGTAGGTTCTTATTTATTTATATCAACTACAGATGAGGCTCAACTATCAGTAAATGGAGATGACAGTCTATCATTTAAGACTATAGAATTTGGTACTAATAAAGCAGTTCAAATTCCTATAGTATTCCAATATAGAATGACTGATTTTGGTGGAGTTGGAGATACAGGTATTGGATTTATCGGTGGCGATAGAACAGGAGCTACTAGAGATTTGACTTATTCTAAGAGAATGGGTTTTGATATTAATTTAGGTGATAATGAAAGATTTTCTTTCGATATTGAAGTTTTTGCTAAATATCGTTCTAATAAACTTAATTTAGAAAAAATACCTTCTAGAGACATTAGATTAGCTCTAGATGATGTTTCTAAGAATATTGCAGTTACTCCTAATATTACATCTTCTAGTAATAAATAATGCTAGATAAATAGTATAAGAAGTAACGAATAGAAATGTCAGTAAAATTATTAGAAAACACATCATTTAACGTTCTGAGGGTTAACCCGAAGTTAAGCACTAATGTAAAATTAGTTGTTGATACAAAGGAAGGATTATTCTTAGAGTCATTTGATGCAACAGAAGAATTATCTAAATCTAAGTATAAATCATTCAGAGTATCATCAAATGGTGCATATGAATATGATTTAGCTAGATTTTATAAGGGTACGCCTAGTGATATAATATATCAGGTTCAACGTGATTCATCAGATCTTAGTGTTTTAAATGATTTTGGAAAACAATACGAATTTAATTATTCGTTAGGTGCAGAAGCTGTTAACTCAGTTTCTTATGATGAGGAATTTGGTATACTTGCTCCTCTTTGGTTAGAGAAAAATATACCTGACTATTTTATAATATTTAGAATTGAAGAACCTGTTTCGGCTAATAATGTTAATTCAGAATCTGAAAATTCTAATAAAGACTTCGTCAATGACCCCAATAATTTTGTAAATAATATCCTTAAAAAGGCTACTATTATTAAAACTATAGATTTAACTTTAAATTCTGAAGCTGGAAAATATATTAGAAAGTTTAGAAACTCTGAAAGATTCCCAGAATCTCCTCTTTTATTTAATTTTGAAAGAAATGAACCTACATACTGGAATGGTATTGATTTAAAATTGGGTGGATTTACTAGTAAGCCTGAATTTATTTATGATAATTTCTTTGCTAAAGATACTACTATATTAGAAGATGAATTTTTTATTACACAAGGATTTGAACGTAATAATGTAGCATGTGCTAATATGTTAAATATGTATTTTTTATTCGATGATAAAGACGTTGAAGATTTTACAATTAATAGATATTTCGGTTTATATGTAAATGCCCTAGAAGAAGGTACATTCCAAGTTTCAGGTAAGGAATTATATAATGATTCATTTTATGAAAATCAAATACCTAAACCTAAAGATGAAAATTTCCTAGTTAAAGATAATACTAAAAGTCTCATACAAACTAACGAAGATGGTATAGTACTATACATTGATAGTAAAAGTGTAGATACTATATATGACCCAGCAGATACTGATAATAATACATCAATAGATTTACAAGAAATGCATTTCTTACCAAAGGATAGTGATGTAAGTAATCTTACATCTTTATTCTATGTTCAGGATAAAAATAATGATTTCTATAATTTAAAAATAGATGGTATATGGAATCATACTACCGAGTTAAGATTAAAAAACACTTCTATTGATTGGAAGAATTTTACAGGTATTGAAGAGCCTATTCTTACTACTGAATCTAGAATATCAGAAAAACCAGGAAAAGCCAGTACATTCCTTAGAGTCAATTCACAAGTCCCACATGGTGATAAGTATTTCACGGGATTAGTTAAAAAACAAATCTATAGATTTTCTCCTCTAAGTATTATTCCTGGTGATACATTTACAATTACCGATGATGCTTCATTTAGCATATCTGTTAATGCTATTAATAATAGTGTTGATGATTTACTTAATGATTTAAAGATAGCTTGGAAAAATGAGACTTCTGGTAAATTTCCACAGTATAGTGTTTCAGTTAAGGGTAATTCACTAGTTGTAGTTGAAAAAACATTTAGCGGTATAGATATTGATTTTACATCTAGTGTATCTGGACCATCTTCAATTTTACTTGTTACAAAAGACGTGTCAGCAGACTTGGAATCTTATACAATTACAGCAGACTCTGTAAGTAATATTCCTGTAGGTCGAGCAAGTGGTAGATTTTTTAATCCTACTGGGACTAATAAAGAAATAGCTAAAGCAATGACTGAAGCCTTTAATAATATAAAGGATGGTTTCTTTGAAGCGACTAGTATAGAGAATTTAATTGTGTTAGTTGCAAAAAATGCTGGAAGTAGATTTAATGATTTGTCTATCGGTAGAGATTTATTTTTTACTGGAGCTCATGTAAATATTATATCTAATACTCAAGGGTTCTCTAATCCTAATTTTAATACATGGTATTATGAAGGTGGTAATAATGAACCTGGTAGTAGAGTTTTTATAGACATCAATTCATTTAATGATTTCGACATACCTAATAGATATATTAAATCTATAGATAAAACTGGAAAAGAAAGCGGATTAGCTCCTGTTAAAAAAGTTTCATATTATATAGATGAACCTATTAAGAATAAAGACGGTAAAATAATAGGATATAAAAACATAGATAAGTATTGTACAATTATTATAGAAGATAATGAAGTTATTTTTAGAGATTCTATAAAGCATATTTATTTATATGAATTATTTAAAGTTTCATTTGGTAGATTTTCAATATTCCCTATTAAAGATATGGATATGGATTTCTATAGTACAGAATATGGTGATGAGCGAGAATTAAATATAGAATCAGATTTTTATAAACAATTTGATAATACATCTACATATACACAGGAAGAAATAGAAGACTTTTATAAAAATAAAGAGTTTGTTACTTTACAGGGATTATTGGAAAATGAAAGTGTTGATTCTGAAATAACATCTCCTAAGATAGAGATTGAATACGATAGACTTAAAGAAAATTCTATACAAGAATTATCTACGCCTTCTAGAGTTACACCTTATATTAATAAATGGGTTTATAGAAACGGAAAAGATACAAGAGAGCACGACTATAGATTAATATCGTCTGAAGCATTTGGAATTACTAATTTCTCACCTTCTGAAGACGAATTTACTAGAGACCCTGACTATTTTACACATGAATGGTATTACTTACAAAAGCTGCCATATTATTTTGGACTTTATGATAAGTCTAAAATGAATGATGTATTTAGTTACTTCCCTGATCCGTTAGATGTAACATCGAGTGGTTTATATAATATTACTGATGATTACTTCACTGAGTATTTTACAGTTGATTTACTTAAATACCCTATATTAGATACTACAGGTGAAATAATAATGAGCGAGGAATTAGTACCTGTAAAGAAACAATTAAGGTATGGTGTATTTGATGGTGGTACTAATGTTAATTTCTCTACAGCGTTTCTTAGAGGAGTAAAAGCCATTGTTAAAGAAAGAATAGAATCGAATACAAAAATAGATTATAATCTACAAACTATTAAATTTAAAGAAAGTAATAGATATAACGATTATAAGTTTTCTAGTGTTCTTATTCCACATTCTGGACAATATCCATTGGGTACAAAAAGAAAATCCGTAGAAATTGAATTTATAGAAAATAGAAAATTCAAAAACATTACATTAGTAATATACGTAAGGATTGATGATTTTATTAATTCCATTAAAAGGGATATATCTACAGTTACTGTTACTGAACCGTCTGCATTTATTGATAGAACTATATTATATGCATTAGATAGTAGATTTAAATCAATTAAATCAATTGACTTAAATAGTGATAACACTATGGATTATGAAGATGTTATTTTAACTGGGGCTATTGATATGAGATTAAGTTCTGGTACTAGCTTTGGTTTAGGTAATGTTAGAGGCGGTGCAAACTCTACTGGAGAACTTACACAATTTATTGATGAAATCATATTAAATAAACAAGGTTCATATAATATAGTACAAGCTACTTCAGGTACTAGTACAAGATATTTTCAAGTTACAGATGTGTTAACTGATGATTATTTTAAAGCTAGTCCAATAACAGGAGGCCCTCAACCGATTTCATTAACTAATACACAGGTTGAAAATGGTAGTTATATTTATATTGATGGAGGTTACAGATATTGGAATCAAAGACTTACTAAAGTATCTTATGCAACAATTGCTGATTTGATAAATAATGGTAGTCCTGATATATCATATCATACTGTTTTAGAAAACGGTAACATTATAGATAATTTATTTGTAATAGAATTACAAACGCCAAAGCCTACAGTTAAGCCTAGTTATCTTAGAGCAGTAACTGATAATAATAAACCTGTTAATTTTAATTTAACTGATATAATAGGACATCAATTAATAGTAAAAGATAGAGCTACAGTTCAGCCAATTTATAGACATAGTGGTAAATATCAACCTAAATTTATTGATATAATTAATTTTGAAGATCCATATATTACTAATATTTATAGTAGTGATATTCTAAGAGAAAGTCAAATTAGAAGTTTTATAAGAGATAAAAATACTCAGCTTAAAATAGATTCTAATTTTGGATTAATTAGAAATATGTTCTTTCATAAAATAAATGATAAGAATAAAAAAGGTGTACTAGAATTAACTAAGATAGATGCGTTTAAACCTAGATATCCATTAATTGGAGAAATAGCTATTGATAAGAAAGATTTTTATACATTTACTAGTAACTGGGATGCTGGTTATTTTGACAGATATATTGGTAAAACTAATAGTAGTCCTATTATCGGTACGAGAAGTATTATTGAGAAAAAATCTTTCTTTGGTTCTAAGATAATGAAAATTCTAGATGATATTCAAATTGAAACATTTGATGCAATAGAAGCAACTTCAGAATTGGAGCTTGAAACTATAGGAACAGAAATTCTTAAACCTGATAATCCTTATGAGATTGTTTATTTAAATAATCCTAATCAAATAATTATTGATATTTATTTAGAAAAAAAATTAACTGAAGTATTAGCATCAATAGGAATTGAAGATTATTTTAATACTTATATTAAACCAGAATATGGGTATGGTTTACAGGATTCTCTTAAAGATGACATTGATGGTTATATTATTAATAACATTTTACCTAGATATAAAATAGGTTTAATTGAATTATATGTTAATAAATCTAGAGATAATACTTTAAATAATACTCAGCCTGTAATTAATTCAACTATCGTAGATACTAGTAAAAATCTTAATGGTATGAGTCAAGTAAAAGACTTCAATTTCAGCACACTTACTGGTAGAAGTAACTTCAACCTACGAGTGATATATAATAAAACAAAGGGTTATTACTATTCAGTTGCACCCAGTATTAAAATTATTAAGAAATAATGGCTAATATTGTCATCAAGGAACTGCTAGCTTCAGATAAAGTTAATGAGTTAGTTAACAAAATTAACTTTAATTTTGATCAGCTCTTATTGAATGGAGGCGGTCCTATAGGACTTAAGGGTGGACCAGGCGGTCTAGGCCCAATTGGACCTAGAGGTACAATATGGTTTACAGCTATTGACTTATGGACAACACCTGATTCTCCAAGCTGGACAGGTTCTCCGACAAGGGTAAATAATATACTTGCACCTGGATATCCTCAATTTAAAGGAGACCCAAATAGATTTCAACCAATAGCACCTACAGGTACTACGCCTGCATTGCCTTGGATATTTCCAGAAAATACTTATACTCTTAATATTCCTATTAAGCCAGTAAGAGGTGGAGATTTATATTTACAAGAAGGTAATGATACATTTAATTCCTATGCAAGTACTGACGGTGACATATGGGAATTTAATGCAATATCAGCTACATGGAGTTTTACAGGCGTTAATATAAAAGGTAATACAGGTAACAGTGGTATAAATGCAACGGGTGAGTGGATTAGAGAATCTGCACTTACAGACGATATTATTTATCCTAAACATGTTACTGGTCAAGATACAACACGTGTTTTTATAGGAGCTTATAATGATGTTTATAAATTAGATAATTCTAGTGCAGCTTTAACTATTAATACAGATTTAACTCATATTGCTTTTAATAATCCAGCAATTCATAGTGAATTAGTAAATCCAGGAGATGAAGATTTTGGTGCTACGATGACAATGACATCAGCAGGTGATTTTATTTTATTAGGTTCTGCAGTTGGTACTAGTAAACAAATAATAGTTCAATCTAATGATAGTAATATTACTATACAGGCAGGTGGTTTAAATTATTTAACTTATACACAAAATCCTAATGCATCTATTCATATCTATGAAGGTGGCGCAGTTGAAGTTTATCATCCTTCTCTTGGTTCAGGTTTACAATATACTAAATATACAGCACCTACTGGAGCATTATCAACTAATGTTTTAAATCAATATTTTGAGCCAGCTAATAACTGGATTAATATATTTACATCTGCAACTGGATATGGTTCACCTGCAGCTAATATAGCATCGACACCTCATATAATGTTACAAAATAATACTATTAAGAATGTTGGTATTGGTACGTTTACAACAGGAACTATACCTCAATCAAAATTAGGTATTAAGGGTAATATAAGTGTAGGTGTAAACTATGGTAATCTTATATCACCTGATGCTAGTGGTGCAATAATAGAAGGTAGAGTTGGAATTGGTACAAGTACATTTCCTGCTAACAGTGCTCATATATTACAAGTAAACGGTTCAATAATTATTGGCGCAGATAATAATATTTTAGGTGATAATATTTATTATGATACTGTTGCTTCAGCATTTAAACCTATTTACGGTTCAGTAGGTAATGGAAGAGCTGCTTGGTTTATAAAACAAAACCCAACAGTAACTGATACATCGGCTGAATTAAATTTATTTATATTTCCAGTAACTGAGCCTGGTTCTAATAGCGGTAGCAATCCAGCATCTAATCCATCTAATTCACCTATTACATTTAGACAAAGCAAAAATGCTAATCTTGGTAAAATGGGTTTAAATATAGGAGGTTTTGCTACAGATTCAAGATTAACTATAAATGATACAGATGGTACAGGTTTACATTTTATAAGATTTGGAACATTAACTCCATCATCTGGTGATTTTTATGGAAGCTTAACTTCAGGTGCTAGAATATGGCATTCAGTTGTAAGTAATGTATTTGCAGGAGATTTAGACGTTGATAAAAGATTTAATATTTACCAATATGAAACTAGTGATTTAGTTATAGGTAATAAAACACTTGCTAATCCAACTAATACAACACATCATAGAATTGTTATAAAGAAGGAAACTGGATTTATAGGTATTAATACACTTAGACCAAAACATATATTAACAATAAAAGGTAGAGACAGTATTCCTGATCCTGAGTTAAATGCACCTACACCATTTGGTGGATTTAATTATGACCCAGATGAAGTTA
>Ga0307378_10004647_pt1 | contig 19450 bp, 15 predicted proteins | sample UN1MG_FD_202238 | JGI IMG/M metagenome (GOLD analysis project Ga0307378, IMG submission 202238) | Soil microbial communities from Risofladan, Vaasa, Finland - UN-1 | ecosystem: Environmental > Terrestrial > Soil > Coastal area > Acid sulfate soil | place: Finland: Risofladan, Vaasa | collected... | reverse complement strand
GTTCCTCGTATTCCTGCCGCATCGCGTCGAAGGCCCCTTGGGCCAACCGGGCCGGATCGGCCGAACGGGGATGGACCGCCACCGACCAGAAGGCCCCGCCGGGACTGTAGACCGTCACCGACTGGCGGCCGGCCAGGGCGTCTTCCTCGTCGAGCGTCCAGTTGTCGGGATACTGGAACGAGATTCCCAATTTTGCGAATCTTGCCGGCATTATCAGCGATTTCTCCCGAGTGTGCCTGGGACCGGTCCCATCCAATTCATGGTAGCCGGCACAAGATCGCCCGGGAAGGAGTCTCGCCGTTCCCCGATGGGTGCCCGAAGCGCTATTGACCCGCTGGCCCTAGATTGTTATTGGAAGCCTGTCGGATTTTCGACAGGGTTCTTTTCGATAGGGGAACCGTGGTGAGTACTGCGAGATGGTTGTGCGGTCTGTCGGCCGTGCTGTGGATAGGTACGGGCGTACCGGCGACGGGCCAGGCGCCGTCGCAACTTCCCTGGTCCGGCGTGCCGTACAGCCCGATCCCGGGTCCCACCCCTCTCGAACCGGGACCGATGGCGACTTTCGAGGGGACGATCCAGCCCCCGCCGCCAAGTTTCGATCCCTATGCGCCCCCGGGCACGGCCCCATCGACCCTTCTGCCGCAAGACCCATTTTTGCAGCCGGGCGCATTCCCTTCGAGCGAGGGGATGTATGCCACGATGACCCGGTTCTTCCAGTCCGCGCGACTGGATTACGTGTGGATGCCCGGCGACAGCGTCGAGGAACTGGGGATCAACGACGTCGAACTGAACGGAACGTTTGCGATCCCGTTCTTCTACAACACGGAAACACCGCTGTTGATCACACCGGGCTTCGCGATCCACTATTGGTCGGGTCCCCGGGGCACGTCGGCCGACCTGCCCGCACATACGTTCGACGCCTACCTCGACGCGGCGTGGAACCCTCAGCCGACGGCTTTCCTCGGCAGTGAGTTGGCCTTTCGGATCGGCGTCTACTCCGATTTCGAGAAGGTCACCAACGAGAGCATTCGATACACGGGCCGAGGGGTGATGGTGTTGGCTTTTTCTCCAAGTTCCCAGGTCAAGGCGGGCATCGAGTACCTCGACCGCAACCGCGTGAAGATCCTGCCGGTCGCCGGCATCGTCTGGACTCCCAATCCGGACATTTGCTTCGAACTCGTCTTTCCCTATCCGAGGATCACCCGGCGGTTCTGGAACGTCGGCAACGCACAATGGTGGGGTTATATGCGAGGCGAATACGGCGGCGGCGCATGGACCGTAGGGCGCGACGCCGGGTTCCTCGACTCGTTCGACTACAACGATTTGCGATTCGCCGTCGGATTGGAGTGCCGGCGGGACGCCGGGCTGAGCGGCCTGTTCGAAGTCGGCTATTCCTTCGAACGCGAGATCCGCTACCGAAGCGAACTGCCGGAAATCTTCCGGCCGAACACAACCGTGTTCCTGCGCGGCGGTTTGGTTTATTAGCCGCGTAGTTGCATAAATCCTGTAGCTGAATTCGCAAGAATTCAGAGAATCCCCGGACGAAGTCAGTGTTGCGACGAGGTTTCCAAGCCCAACCGACCGTGAATTCCTGGGAGGAATGATCCATTAACCATTTGAGTCGTTTATTGCTGAATTCCTTGCGAATTCAGCTACGCCTTTCCCCGGGGCTTGCACCGTCGTGGGACCGACGTCGGTGGGACCGGCATCGCACGACTCGGCGGCGTGTTTTTCCCCGGGGAGTGCAATCCCCGGACGTTGGGGCAAAGTCAGATCAATGGAGTTCAGTGCTTCGAACCTGGGATTCTGCATCATGCTCGCCAAACGACCGAGAGTTCTAGTCATTGCGGCCGCACTCTGCATCGTCTGCTCGGGCACTCTACCCTCCCGGGCCCAAGTCGTCCGCCTGCCGCCGGTCGACGCCGCAGAGCCGTATCCGTATCCCGGCCGGCTGGTTTCGTATCCCGATTCGACGGCCGAGGTGTTGCAGGCACCGGGCGAGCTGAGTCTACCCAAAGAGCCGGAGCGTCCGCCCGACGCACGCGAGGGGATGTTTCAGAAGCTGATCTTCACCGGCGAGTGGTTGCCCGGCGGCGGCAGCGATCGGTTCGGCGTCGGCAGCGTGGAGTTGAAGTCGGTGCTGGCCTTGCCGATTCCGTCGCGGGAGTATCCGCTGATCGTGACGCCCGGCTTTGCGGTCCATTATCTCGACGGGCCGATCAGCCGCGATCTGCCGCCGCGGCTGTACGACGCTTACGCCCAGTTTCGCTGGATGCGGCGGCTTTCACCGCGGCTGGGGATTGACCTGGCGATTACGCCCGGTGTGTTCTCCGACTTCGAGCAGGGCGACGCCGACGCCTTCCGGATCACCGGCCACGGGGCGGCCATGTGGACGGCCGGACCGGACTTCAAGATCGTGCTGGGGGCGGCCTACATCGATCGATTCAGCACCGACGTGTTGCCCATCGCCGGGTTCATCTGGACGCCGCACGAGGACGTCGAATTCGAGCTGGTCTTTCCCAACCCCCGGATCGCCCGGCGGATCGACTCGGCCGGCGCCTGCACCGACGACGTGCAGGACTGGCTCTATGTGGCCGGCGAATTCGGCGGCGGGATCTGGAGCGTGCAACGAGCAAGCGGCGCGGCCGACGTGGTCGACTACACCGACTGGCGGATCTTCCTGGGGTTGCAGCGGAAGGCCATCGGCCGGCTCGACCGGCACGTGGAGATCGGCTACGTCTTTGCCCGCGAGATCCGCTATGCCGGTGCCACGCCCGATCTGGAGCCCAACGACACGGTGATGCTTCGCGGAGGAGTGACGTACTGAGCCGTAGGTCAGGGCTTGCCCTGACGAAATCAGAAGAAATCAGTCGATCGGGAGCAGAATATGTCAGGGCAAGCCCTGACCTACCTGCTTGTCACGTTGGCCGGCGAGGATTTTGGCGAACTCGTCGCAGCAGTCGCGGAAGGCGCCGACGACGACCGGATCGAAGTGCTTGCCCTCTTCCTCCTCGATCGACCGGCGAACGTCTTCGAGGCTCATGGCGTCCTTGTAGACCCGCACGGAACTCAGCGCGTCGAACTCGTCGGCCACGGCGACGATCCGTGCGGCCAAGGGGATCTCGAATTCTTTCAGTCCGCCCGGATAACCGGCGCCGTCGAAACGCTCGTGGTGTCTTAAGGCGATCTCGGCCGCCATGTCGAGGAACCCGCGGAAGGCGGATTGTTCGGCCGCTTGCCTCAGCGCCGTCGAGCCGATCACCGTGTGCGTCTTGATGATCTCGAACTCTTCGGGCGTCAGCGGGCCGGGCTTCAGCAGCACGCGGTCGGGGATGCCGACCTTGCCGATGTCGTGCAGGGGGCTGCTGCGGTAGAGGTCTTCGAGGAACCGCACGTCGATCTGGTCGGCGTAAGGGCCACGGCCGGCGAGCCGCTCGGCCAGGACCTGGGTGTACGCCCGCATCCGTTCCAGGTGCCCGCTGGTCTGCGGATCGCGGGATTCGGCCAGTTGGGCCAGGGCGAACACGGTGACGTCTGCAATACTCATGGTCCCCATCTCATCGGTCATCGGGCAGACGGAATTCGGCTTCTTGCGGAGAAGACGGCACCTTGGAACTCTAGCCCGTGTTTCCCGGGTGGGCCGGAACAAGGTCGCCGGAAGCCTGGCCGGAACGATCCCTCTCATCCTTCGAGAGCGTACGACGAGCGCATTCGGTAGAATCGAATCGGGACACTACGAGGAGACACGGCGGGCAAGCCCGCCCGCTAAACGGCAAAGTGGATCGGACATCGCGTGGTCGGATCGCCGCTGAGCAACCACGCGCCGATCAGTCGTCCTTTTCTCGATCCGCCGCTTCCAGCCGGCTGAAGTCGGGCGTGCCGTCGGCATTCAGTCCGACTTCGTTCAGAGAAATGCCGGATTCGGGGGAAAGGGTCTTGGCGATGGTGCGGCCGCGGAAGGCCTTGTCGCCGCGGCCGTATTGCCACAGCGCGATCCACACGCCCAGCAGGGCCAGCACGAACAGTCCGCCGGCGATGGCCCCGGCCATGACGTTGGTCTGCGAGGGCTTGTCCTGCAGCCAGACCATGTCCCGGCCGATCAGCAGCGGCGCCAGTTGCCCCCGATCGACGAGTTCGCCGGTCTCGTCGTCCGGGACTTCCACCGGATAAGCCCAGGTCTTCATGAAGAATCCGGCCACTTGGACGCGCTCGGCCTCGCCCGGATCGGAAATGGGCGGCATTCCCTCGGGCAGCTCGCGAACGCAGAAGACCAGCGGGTAGACCTGCGAATCGTCGGTGGTCAGGAACACATTGTAGTAGTGGTCGATGCCGAATCGGGCACGAATGTCCTCGTCGTCGACGCGAATCTTCACCACGGAGCGGGCCATACCCGTCAGCACCACCAACCGTCCACGCTGCCCGGCCGCCTCGTTGAACAACGGCACCACGGAGAATCCCTGACCGTCGGGCCGTTTGAGATCCGCGGGCGCGTCGCGGAACCGCTGCTTGGCTTCCCGCAGCAACTGTCCCGGTTCGGTGCGTCCGGCGGCTGCGAGCAACTGATAGAAGCACTCGCGATCTTTTTCGAGGAGGCCCTTGCGGTCCAGCACGTCGTCGAACAATCCGACGTCCATGCCCAACTCGCCCAACACCGTAGGCGGATACCAGGCGATCCGCGGGGCAACGAAGATGGGCGCCTCCCGGCCGGTTTCCTCGTCGGGGGCGCCGAGCTTCAGGAACAACCCCTTGGCGGCGACCCGCGCGTCGAACTCCCCTCCCGCCTGCCACGCTTCGGGCACCGTCCACGCGAAAACTACGACCGGCCGGCCGTCGTCCAATTGGATCGTACACCGGTAGTACCGCTCCAACTCCAGCCGCTGGGCCATCACGTCGACCGGCCGGCGGACTTCGATCCGGGTCAATCGGCCGGATAGCGAGAAGAACTCGCCGCGGACGGCGGCAGGATCGGCCTCGATCTCGGCCAGATCCAGTTCGTCGCGTGCCCACTCGTCGATGCGCATCAGAGGCCGGCGGTTCACGTGGTAGAGAACCGCGAGCAAAGCCTCCGACTCGTCGAAAGTCGCCTCCTCGTCGAGGATCGGCCGACCGTCGACGAGGTAATTGATCCCGTCGATTTCCAGCGAGCGCAGCCACTGTCGAGCGGTCAGCCCTCCGCCCGGTTGCCCGTTGTCCGGCTCGTGGGGCGCTTCGACCACGGGCGGCTCGGGCGGCGGAGCCGTTTCGCCCGGAAGCCACGCCAATTCGCGGGCGAACAAGAGCGGAGCCACTTGGCTTCGAGGCCCACTGTCGCCGGGGCTTTCGGCCGCACCTTCGGGAGTATCCACCGGGTAGGCCCAGGTCTTCATGAAGAACCCCGCGATCCGTACCGGCTGGGGAGACTCCGGGCTTGGACGTTTCGGCATTTTCTCGGGAAGCTCGCAAACGCAGAACACCAACGGATCGTCTTGCGAATCGTCGGTCGTGAGGAAAACCTGATAGTAATAGTCCTTGCCGAGTTGCTCTTGGACGTCCTTGTCGTACACGGCAACCTTCGTCAGCCGATGTGCTGCGCCCGAGACGACCACCAGGCGACCACGATGGGCTTCCGGCTTGCTGAACAGCGGCGCGACGGGAAATCCCTTGCCGTCGGGCGGTTCGCTGGCCGGGACGTCTTGGCGAAGCAGCTTCTCGGCTTCGCGGGCCAATTGTCCCGGCTCGGCCCGGCTCACGGCCAGCAGCATCTCGAAGAAGCACTTCCGTTCCGCCATGGACAGTTCTTTCCCGTCTTCCAGATCGGCCAACAAGTCGAGGTCCATGCCGAGATCGCTGAGCAATTGTTGCGAAGGCGAGATGTCCGCCGGCGCCGCGTCTTGGGCCCGGCCTATGGCCGAGAGTTGAAAACACCAGGCAACAGCCAATACGGCCGTGAGGCAGTGGCACACCAGTTTTCGCTCCCGGCTTACAGTCATGGGCTACTCAGTAGGCTCACGATCGAGTGGTTCTTCCAGCGACAAACCGGCGTGGGAGAGATGGTCGACGTTGCGCAGTGCCTGGAAATCCGGCTGCACTTCCTCCGGTCGAGGTCGCTTGGGCCGCGTCCGCGCGAACACAAGTGCCGCCAGCACGAGGCCCACCAGGCCCGCCACGACGATCATCCACAGCGGGGACCAAGTGGTCGGCGGTTCTTGGACGGGGATTTGCCAACGGACGGTCCGGGCCAACATCAACGGCACCAGCGGCAACCCTTCCGCCTTGGAGACCCAACGCTTGAAATAGATCGCGTCGACTTCCGCTGGTTCGGCCATCTCCATTCCGGTCGGAAAGCGGTCCGGCAGATAGAGACACTGGACGACGATCGGCTCCTTGGGGTTGTCGTCGGGAAAAAGCCACACCTCGTAATATCCCTCGATGCCGTAGTCGTTCTCCTTCAACGGAAGGGGAACTGCCCGGCGGACGGTGCCGCGAACGGTCACCAGTTCACCGCGGTACTCTTTCGACTGGGAGAACAACTGGGCGTAGGTGACCCGCCCCGGCGATTTCTGGCGCAGCGTCGCTTCGTCGGTCCGGTTGAGCACGTCCAGCAGATTGAACCGGGCGGGCTGCTCGCTGTTGAAGACCGGCGAGTTGTCTTGCACGGCTTCCAGAAGCTTTGGATCGACGCCCGGCAGGAAGCGACCGCTGGGATCTTCGCCCAGTGGTGCTTGATCGTCGGCGGCGAGAGGTGCCTGATCGTCGGCTTCCGCCGATTTGGGACGGTTGTCGAATCGCGGGGTTTCGGCCGATTTGGGTGCGTGCTGCGGTGGAGCTTCCTGCTGCTTGGCTTCTTCGCCGAAGAGCCAGGCCCAGTTTTTTTCCTTACGGGCCTCGTTGACGGCGAAAACGACCAGGCCCAGCACGACCACCAGCAGTAGCAGCCGCACTTGCTCGCGGCGTGCCAGGTAGTTCCGAGGTGGACGGGATTGTTGGAAGTTGACCATGGATACCCGGTAGGTCAGGGCTTGCCCTGACAGCCATCTGAGACGCCTATTTTCTCATACTTTGTCCCAGCGCGGTCTACGGCCGCAACGAAACGGCGGGCAAGCCCGCCCGCTAAACGTGGTTATTGCAATTGGTTACGTCAGACAAGCGTGCGGCGTGCACCGAAGTGTTGCCGTCAGGGTGAGCCCTAACCGCCGTCAGGGCGAGCCCTGACCTACGGTTTATTCTATCCCCCGATTGAGACGTCAACAATCCGACGCCGGTGGCGGGGTAGTGCCCACCCCCGTAATCCCATTCGCCCGAGTTGGCTGAGAGTATTCCGCCCTCGTTCATCGGGACATTTCCCCGGAATAGTTGGTTTCAACTATATTGTGGCATATTGTATACCTCGATAATTGACAATCCGGCGTTTTGCGCCGCAGGGTGTTTCCGTCTACAATGGATATCGTCTGCAAAGGGCATTTCGGGAATATTCTCCTCGTCGTCGGCCGAATTCCTGTTGGGCTGGGCTTACCGCGTGATGCGGGAGGTAGGGCGACCGGGGCGTGGGGTGTGAAGACGGAGTAGCGACCTTGGCGCTATCGCTGGCCGAATTCAACCGACTGGTGGCCGACTACGGCCCGACGATGTACCGAACGGCCTACCGTTTGGTGGGCGATCGGCATGAAGCAGAAGACCTGGTCCAGGAGACGTTTCGTTCGGCCTGGAAGAGCCGCCGGCTTTTTCGTTCCGGCGGCGGCGAGCGGGCGTGGCTGGCGGCGATCCTGCGCCGCCGCGCCGCCGACCATTGGCGGCGTCCCAAGCCGCCCACCGTACTGGCCGGCGAGCAGAACATCGATCTCGGCTTCCCGGCCGACGATCCCTTGAGAGACGAGTTCACCGACGAAATGCAGCACGCACTCGGACAATTGCCCAAGGACCTTCGAGAGACCCTGTTGCTGGTGGTGGTCACCGAACTGACCCACCAGGAAGCGGCCGATCTGCTCGAAGTCCCGCTGGGAACCGTCCTCTCCCGAGTCAGCCGCGCTCGGAAGCGTCTGCGGGAATATTTATTGGCTGCCGGCACCAGATAGACCAATGCACTCACCCGATCCCAACTTCAATGCCGAGCAGGATGCCCAACTGCGAGCCGTTCCGTTGCCGGAAGGGCTGCTGGAGCGGTTGCGGCGGACGGCGCTGGCCGACGACGACGGGTTGGATGCGGCCATTCGGGGCGTTCCCCTCCCGGCGGGATTCGCCCAACGCTTGCGGTGCGCCGTGTTGTCCGACGACGAGGTTCTCGACGCGGCCGTTAGGGAGGTGACCGTCCCGGTCGACCTGCTCGGACGGCTCCGCCGACTCCCCAAGCGCCGCAAGCGGCTCGCCAGTCTGGCCCCCTGGGCCACGGCCGTCTCGCTGCTGATCGTCATTGGATTGTCCTACGGCGGGGCCATGCTCGGATTCCTCACGGTGACGTTTCACGATCCGGTCTTGACCGCCCAGCAGGAGATTTCCGCTTCCGCCCCGGCCGACCTCGTGTTCGTCCTGCCCGAACCGGAGCTGACTTTCGTCGAGGGGGCGTATCTACTGGATGAAAATCCCCCGCGCGACGGTTCGACCCTTCCCGCGGAACTGCCGCTGCCGAGAATCGACCTGGCCGAGTTCGTTGAGCCGGGCTCGAAGTACGCCTTGGAGGGCTTCAATCCGCTGGCCCCGTCGGATTCTTTCGCCACGGTTTCATTGCTGGGCACCAGCAGCCGGATCGCCGACCTGGACGAGTTGCGCTGGGCGGCCGGCCCGAAGCCCCAGGGAATCGGTTTGCCGCTGGTGCCCGGTGTCCCTTGGGACGAGTACATTCGGACCGGTTTTCGGCCATATGTCTTCCCGGCGGCCGATACGCAACTGCAGACCAGCCTGGTACCGCTGGACGCGCATCCCTCGAGCTACGATTTGACGCGGCGGTACCTGGAAGACGGCAAATTACCGCCTCCGAAAGATGTCCGCACGGAGGAATTCCTCGCGGCGCTCGACTATGACTTCCCCGCGCCGAAATCGGGCGGCTTGGGGCTCTATACGGCGGCCGGCCCATCGCCTTTCCCCGGTGAAGGGATCTGCATGCTGCAGGTCGGCGTGCAGGCCCGGGAACTGCTCGACCAGCGGCGCCCGGCGGTCCGGCTGGTCGTGGCCGTCGACGTTTCGAAGAGCATGCGTTGGGGGGGACGCCTGAAGATGATCCGCCGGGCACTGGCCGACGTGGTTCGGCAATTGGGTCCCGCGGATCGCCTCACGCTGGTCGCTTTCAGCGAAGAGGCCCGTGTGCTGATCGAGGATTGCGGCCGGGAGGACGAAGCCGATCTGCTGTCCGCCGTCGAGTTGCTGCAGGCGGCCAACACGACGAACCTGGGAGCCGGTTTGCGCAAGGCTTACGCGATGGCCCCCCGCGGCAGCGCGATCGGCGACGCCGTCAGCCGCGTGGTCTTGCTGACCGACGGATGGACCAATCTCGACACGGGAGCGGCCGGGTTGATCGAGCAGCGACTGGCCAACGCGCGGCGGCAAGGCATCATCCTGGAAGTGATCGACCTGAAGCAGAAAGAAGAGTCCAACTTGCAGTTGGCCAGCCTGGCGCAATCCGGCGGCGGAACGGTCCGCGCAGCCACCAGCGCCGATCAGATCCGCTGGGCCATGCTGGAGATCATCACGGGCAGGCCCCAGTTGGTCGCCGTCGATGCCCGGTTGAAGGTGACCTTCGATCCCAAGGAGGTCATGGCCTATCGCCTGCTGGGTCACGAGGCCAACGTGATGGCCGGCCTGCTGCCGGCGAAGGACCTCGAAATCGATTTCCGGGCGGGCCAATCGGCCACGGCCCTGTATGAGATCCGTTTGATGCCCGGCCGGGAAAGCGGATCCCGGGAGGTGGCCACGGTCGAGTTGACCTGGCAGGACCCGGGCGGCGGGAAGATCCGGCAACTGACTCGCAAGGTCCGCGGCGGCGATTTCAGTGCCCCGTTCATCGAGTCTCCCTTGTCGCTGCAAGGGGCCGTCGTGGCGGCCCAGGCCGCCGAAGTGCTGCGGATGTCGCCCTACGCCCAAAGGCGCGGGCTTTCGATGGCCCACGTCCTGGAACTCGCCCGCCACGTCGATACCCGGCTGTACGAGTGGCCTTCGTTCGTGGAGTTCGTCTCGATGATGGAGCGGGTAGTGGGGGAGAAATAGCACCGCGGCGGGGATTGCCTGAAGGGCGAAGAACGGATAGAAAAGATAGTTTATCATGAGTTAGCCTGCCGCTGCGGGCGGCGCCGGAACCCGCCCGACCGCCCCAAGTCCTCGGCAACGCGTGTTCATAGGGGCTGTCCTTAGGGGCGGCCGAAAAATAACTGCACCAAACCACCGAATCGAGTGGGGTTATCGCGATGAAGCCTTCCATATCGTGCCATCGGCTGTTGGCCGGTAGTTTTGCACTCGGCCTGGTTCTCTTCGCCGTCGGTTCGACGCGAGGCACCGAAGAGGCCCGCAGGTTTCTCGAAGGCCTCCGCGAGCGCGGGTACTACGACACGGCCCAGGAATACCTGGAGGTGATGCGTGCCAGTCCGCTGTTGACGGACCAGGAATTCAAGCAGTCGATCGACTACGAGATCGGGGTGACGCTGATCGAGAGTGCGCGGACCGGTCGCGCGATCGCCGAACGGGAACAACAACTGGGCGAGGCGAAGGAGAAGTTCGAGAAGTTCATCCAGGACCACCCCAACCACAAGCTGGTGGCCGGCGCCAACACCAAACTGGCCGACCTGTTGGTCGAGCGGGGAAACATCCTCGTCGATCTGGCCGGCAATCCCAACAAGGCCGACCAGAAGACGCAGTTGCTCGGCGAGGCCCGCAAGCTCTACGACCAGGCCCAAAAGGTCTTCGAGGGCTTGGAGAAAAGGTTCTTGGACGAACACGGCAAGTTCCCCAAGCTGCTCGACGAGACCAAGGACGCCGCGCAGTTCGAGGCTCGGGCCCAGGTCCGCGCGAACCTGTTGCAGACGAGGCTGTCCCTGGCCACGGTGATCTACCAGAGTTCGAAGACCCACGCGCCGGGCAGCAAAGAGAGCCAAGACGCCCTGAGCAAGTCGGCCGAGAAGTACAAGGAGATGTACGAGAAGTACAGCATTTACATGGCCGGCCTGTACGGACACATGTGGGAGGCCCGCTGCTACAAGGAACTGGCCGGCGCCGAGACCGACCAGGCCAAGTCCAAGGAGTACTACGAGAAGACCTATTACGCCCTGGAAGACCTGTTGCTCGAAGAAGACGACTCGCCGCCGTTCCAGTTGCTCAAGAACAAGGCCCTGGTGATCTTCCTGGAAACGGCGTTGCAGGAGAAGGGCGCCAAGCGTGCCGACGCCCTGACGCGGTTCGTGGAGTGGGAGAGAGCGGCTCCCACCGATGAGGAATCGAGCGAGGAGGGATTGGCGCTGAAGTACCTGGCGGCCGATATCATGTACCAGCAGTCCAAGACGGAAAAGGACGCCAAGAAGAAACGGGAGTTGCTGGCCGCCGGCAAGAAGCTCTTCGAGACGGTGTACCGCTTCCCCGGCGAGTACAAGGGGACAGCCCAGGAGGCGTTGGCACGACCGGAATACCACGACCCCAGTCTCGAGCCTCCCGAGCCGGAGACCTTCGCGGAGGCCCGCGACCGCGCCTCGCAGGCCTTGGGTCGAACGCAGGACACGAGCCTTGCCGAGGATGAGATCGCCAAGGCGCGCGACGATGCGGTCAAGTACTTCCGCATGGCGCTGGCCATGAAGGAACCCACGACGCCGACCGACGATATCAACGTCATCCGCTATTACCTCTCCCATCTCTACTGGTCGTCGGAAGACCTCTACGAAGCGGCCGTGATGGGCCACTTCATGGCCGTCAACTATCCCAACAGCACCGGCGGGCGGGACGGGGCCGTGATCGCCATGGCCGCCTACGCGAAACTGGCCGGCCAGGCCGAAGCAGAACTCAAAACGGCCCGGGCAAACGACGACGCCCAGGACGAAATCGACCGGCTGACCGACGACGTGCGGTTCTTCGGGGATTCGATGGTCCGCATCGCCCGCGACATCACCGAACGCCGCAAAGGCCAGCCGGAAGCCGACCAGGCCTGGGTGATGCTCATCAGCAACGCCCTGGAGCGCGACAAGCTGGAGGAGGCCCAGAAGTACCTCGACAACATCTCGCCCGACTCGGAGAAACGCGGGGCGATCGAACTGATTCTCGGCCAGAAGCTGTGGAGCGGTTACCTGACCGAACTCCGCGACCATCAGGCGGCGAAGAAGCAGTACGAGGCCTTGGAGAAGCAGACGGACAACCCCCCGCCCCAGGTGCAACTGGACCAAATGAAAGCGGACCTGGACAAGACGCAGGTCGAATTGGACCGGATCGTCGCCAATGCCCAACAAGTGCTCGAAGAAGGGATCGGCCGGATGCGCAAGCCGATCGACGCCGGGACGGACCAGCCGGACTACACGCTGGTGGCCTCCGTGCTCTCGCTGGCCCAAATCTACCTCGGGGCCGGAGAGCCCGAAAAGGCCGTCGGGTGGCTCGACGACGGGAAAGTCGGGGCCGTGACCCTGGTCAAGGCCGGCAACGCCGCGACCGATCGGGAGAACTTCGCCGTGGCGACGTACAAGACGGCGTTGCGGGCGTACGTGGGCGTCCAGGAGACCGCCAAGGCCCAAGAGGCCATGCAGGCGCTGGAGAAGCTGGTCGGCGAGGCCGGCGACGCCGAGGCCGCCGCCAAGTTGACGCAGATCTATCTCGCCCTGGGCCTCGAACTCAAAGGGCATCTCGCCGGTCTCCGCGCCGCCGGCAAGCCCCAGGAAGCCAACGTCGCCGCCCACAGCTTCGAGGCCTTCCTCGACATCGTCCGCAACCGCGAGGAGGGCCACGACTTCGCCTCGCTGATTTGGGTGGCCAAGACGTTCGTCAGCCTCGGCGACAGCCTCGCCTCCGAAGGCGAAAGCCCGCCGGACGAGGCCAGGCGGTACTACGGCAAAGCCGCCGAGACCTACCAGCAGATCCTCGGCAAGCTCGACGACCCGAGCTTCGGCGCGCCGGACAACGTCGCCACGGCCATCCAAGTCCTCGGCGCCCGGTGCCTGCGCAAAACGGGCGAGTACGAGGCGGCCATCGACGTGCTGTTGAAGATCCTGCAAGAACGGGAATCGATGCTCGACGCCCAGGTCGAGGTGGCTCTGACCTACCAGGCATGGGGCATGGACGAAGACACGAAAGACGACCTGCCCCTCACGATCGCCTACCAAGGGACCAAGTTGCACGAAGAGGTTTGGGGCTGGGGCCTGCTGGCCCGGCGCGTCCAACGCAATTTGGATAAATTCAGCGACGTGTTCCACAAGGCCCGCTATAACCTGGCCGTCTGCCGCTTCGCGTTGGGTAAGAAGAAGTCGACCAAGAGCACCAGAGAGCAATACTACGAACAGGCCGCCGAAGATATCCTCAAAGTCTATAAGCTCTATCCGAAAATGGGCGGCCCCGAGTGGTACGACCAGTACGACCAACTGCTCAAACAGATCCAAGAGGCCCTCGGCAAGGAACCGACCGGGCTGAATGGGGCCGAATCGCGCTAGTCGATCCGGTCCGCGAATACTCTCGGTCCATCAGAAAGAAATATCAGATAGGGAGAACTCCGTCATGAACAAACGTGGTCTGTTTCTCGCGGCCGGTCTGTGGCTGGCTGCCGCCGCGACCGCCTGGGCCTACGATACCGTCAAGACGCAATCCGAAACGCTCACCGGCCGCGTTAAGACCATCGGTTGCTACGAGGTCGTCGTGGCGCACGGCGTCACCGGCGTGGAAAAAGACGTTCCGGTCAACGAAATCGTCACCATCTACTTCGACGACGAACCGACCTCGATGAAGACCGCCCGGACCTATCTGCTCAGCGGCCGCTACGAGGACGCGCTGGACGTGCTGACCAAGGTGGACGCGTCCGAGGTCGATCGCCGGGAAGTCCAGCAGGACCTCGATTTCTACAAGGCCCTTTGTGCCTGCAAACTGGCACTGGGAGGAAAAGGAACGATCCAGGAAGCCGGACGGTTGATGCGGACCTTCGCGCAGAACAACACCACCAGCTACCATTACCTGGAAGCCTGTGAAGTGCTGGGCGACATGATGGTGGCCGTCGGCGCCTTCAACTTCGCCGAACAGTACTACGGCCAATTGGAGGCCGCGCCCTGGCCCGACTACAGAATGCGGGCCCTGGTGGCCATCGGCCGGGCACGACTGGCCCAGAAGACGCCCGAGAAACTCGTTGAAGCGCAGCAAGCGTTCCAAAAGGTGCTCGCCGACCCGGCCGAAGACGCGCTGGCCCAGTCCCAGAAACTGGCCGCCCGGCTCGGCTTGGCCCAGTGCCTGGCGGGCGATGCCGCCAAGCGCGACGTCGCCATCCAGGAGATCGAAAAAATCATCGCCAACGCCGACGCGGAAGAGGTCGAATTGCACGCCCGGGCGTACACCACGTTGGGAAACGCCCTGGTCGCGGCCGGCCGCCAGCGGGAGGCCCTAATGGCCTTCCTGCACGTCGACCTGCTCTATTACACGGTTCCCGAGATGCACGCCGAAGCGTTGTACAACCTCGTGCAGTTGTGGCAGGAAATGAAGAAGGACGAACGGGCAGCCAACGCCCGCAATATCCTCCTGGAGCAATACAAGAACAGTTATTGGGCAACCAAAGTGGGGTCATAGTGCCTTCGCAAGAGTGGTCCCGCAGGGGAATTCGACGGGAGACGCTTTACGCCACAGTGGCAATCGAGGTACACTGGAGTTTTTAGGGGATTTGTGGCGGAAGGCATCTTCGCAAATCGGCAACAATAAACCGGACAATTCATCCGCTTAGCAAGTTTGGAGGTCATTATGCGGCATCGGTTCTTGTGGGGACGGTTGGGTATCACACTCTTTTCCGCCTGGTTGTTACTCTTCTCGGTGGGCGTCTTCTCCAGCGTGAGCCTCGTCGGCAACTCGACGGCGGTCGCTCAGGAGGAGGAAAAGACCGCCGAGAAAACCGACGAGGGAACACTCTCCGAGGAGCAACAAACCATCAAGGACATGAATCTCCTGGAGTGGATGTTCCACGCGCTGGGATGGTTCTACAGCGCCGTGTTCTTGAGCATCTCGTTCACGCTGGTGGCGTTGTTCGTGATGAACCTCTTGACCGCCCGGCGGGAAAACATCGTGCCGGTCGCGCTGGTCGAGGGGTTCGAAGGGCACCTCAACGAGAAACGGTACCAGGAGGCCTACGAGATGGCCAAGAACGACGAGTCGTTCCTCGGCCAGGTCCTTTCGGCCGGACTGGCCAAGCTCTCGGCCGGCTACGATCAGGCGATCGAGGCCATGCAGGAGGTGGGTGAAGAGGAAAACATGAAGCTGGAGCACCGGCTGAGCTACATGGCCCTGATCGGTTCGATCAGCCCGATGATCGGACTGCTGGGAACGGTCCAAGGTATGATCGCCGCGTTCCGAGAAATCGCCATCGCGACGGGCAGTCCCAAGCCGGCCAAGCTGGCCGTGGGCATTTCCACGGCCTTGTGGACCACGCTGGTGGGACTGATGATCGCCATTCCGGCGATCGCTGCCTACAACATCCTCCGCAACCGCGTGCAGCGCCTGGTGCTGGAGGTCGGCATCCTCAGCGAGGGCCTGATGAGCCGGTTCCAGAACGTCGGCTCCGGTTCCGGCGGCGCCGCGGCCGCGAAGAAGAAGTAAGGATTTGGGACGAGCACATCGGTCCGAAACGGGAATTGATCCATGAAGAAATACGAGAGCAAGCGCGGGGCCCCGTTTGCCAAGGGCGACATGACCCCGATGATCGATATGACCTTCCAGTTGATCGCGTTCTTCATGGTGCTGATCAACTTCGCCGCCGAGGACCAGAACGTCCGGATCAACCTGCCCGCCAGCGAACTGGCCAAGCCGCCCGACAAACCCCTCGAGTCGGCGATCACGGTCCAGGTGACGAAGAAGGCAGAAGGCGGCACCGTGATCGTGGGTCCCGAGGAAACCAAGGTGGAAGGGCTGCTGACGCTGATGCATCGCGAGGCGGAGAGCATCCGCAAGGAGGATCGCGTCGTCGGCAAGGCCACGATCATCATCCGCGCGGACCGCAATGCGGAGACCGGGCTCGTGCAAGACGTGATCACCATTTGCCAGAAGGCGGGCTTCAAGCTCTTCCGCCTCCGCGCCGAGCAAAAGGAAGCGAGAACCTAAGCGATGAAAGTCCGCAACGTCCGCCGCCATGACGAGGACGTCGAGCTGCAGATGACGCCGATGATCGACATCGTCTTCCAGTTGCTCGTCTTCTTCATCATGACCTTCAAAATCGTCACCGCCGAAGGCGACTTCAGCATCAAGATGCCCCAGGCCTACGAAAGCGGCGATCCCAGCGACGATCAGCCGCTGGTCGTCGTCGTCACCATCACCGCCAGAGCGGACGGAGGGCTCGGCGACGTCATCTGGGCGAGCGAAAGTAAGCCGTTGGGCGAAGATGCCCCCTACCGGAACGATCCTTTCGGCGAACTTCGATACAGGATCCGCCAGTACGTCAACGACGACGGCACGGGGAAATCGACGGCAGCCGAGACCGAAGTCGAGTTGGACTGCGACCGCACCCTGCACTTCCAGCACGTGATGAGCGCCATTACCCACATCAAGGGCTACATCGACGACAAGACGAACGAGCGGGTCAACCTGGTCGAGAAGATCCGATTCAAGCCGCACCCGGTCGGCAGTAGTTGAAAAAGTAGCCATCTCGCTCCGCGAGATGTGGCCCGAAAAGCTCCGGATCTTCAACGGCCACATCTCGCGGAGCGAGATGGCTACTATACGCTTCAAGCGGCTTCATCCACGGCGGTCCGGCGCGGCCGCCTTTTCTTATGCGCCCTCGCTGTCCGCACTAGGGCAATAATTCCGCGCGGTCCGACCGAAGTCCATGTCGTCGCCGAGCCCCTTACCCCCGGAACAAGTCGGACCGAAAGCACGGAACTCGTTCTATGGTCCGCCTCGACAAGAAAGGACGTGGACCATGCGATACGAAGATCGCGACGGGAACGATCCGGACGCGAAGATGACGCCGATGATCGATGTCGTCTTCCTCCTGCTGATCTTCTTCCTGCTGACGTTCCAGATCATCGCGCCGGAGGGCGATCTCAGGATCCACATGCCGCAGGCGGCGGCCGAAACCATCGACGCCATCCCACCGGCTCCGTTGCTCATTCGCATCACGCTGCAAGCCGACCGCCAAGGCGAACTGGCCGCTATTCACATGGGCGAGCGGAAGGTGGCCGACTTCGACCAACTGCGCAGAGAAGTCCGCCGTCTCGTAAACGACGATCACGGGCATGCCTCGACTGCCGCCGGTGCCGAAGTCGAACTGCAGTGCGACCGCAATCTCCGTTTCGAACACACGATGCACGCCGTCACCTCGGTTTCCGGTTACGTCGACCGGCACCGAATCGTCCCGCTGGTCGAAAAGATCCGCTTCACTCCCAAATCTGAAATCTGAAATCTGAAATCCGAAATTCTTTTCACCCTCGCGGATGGAACTTCTTGTGCACCTTCTTCAACCGCGTGAGGTCGACGTGCGTGTAGATCTGCGTGGTGGCGATGCTGGCGTGCCCGAGCATCTCCTGCACCTGGCGGAGGTCCGCCCCGCCGGCCAGCATGTGTGTGGCGAAAGTGTGACGCAGCGTGTGGGGACTGACCTCCGCCGGGGCGCCCACGCGTCGGGCATACTTCTTCAACAGCTCCCAGATCCGCTCCCGCCGCAATCGCCGCCCGCGATAGGACAGCAGCACCCAGTCGGGCGCCGCTGAAGCCATCGCGGCCAGTCCGGGCCGTTCGTGTTCCAGGTACGCCCGCGCCGCGTCGGCCGCCCGGCCACCCAGTGGCACGAGCCGCTCTTTGTCGCCTTTGCCGCGGCACATGCAGAAGCCTTCGGCCAGGTGCAGGTCGCGCAGCCGCAGGCCCGACAGTTCCGACGCCCGGCATCCGGTCGCGTAAAGCAGCTCCAGCAAGGCCCGGTCCCGCCGCCAGTACGGATCGCCCTCTTGAGGACAGAGGAAGAGCTTGGCGATCTGTTGCGGGCTGAGCACCTTGGGCACGCGCTGCCAGAGCTTCTGGCTGCCGAGCAACTCGGCCAGGTTGTCTTTCAGCACGCCTTCCAACTGCAAGTAGCGAAAGAAGACTCGTAGCGAGACAATATGCCGGGCGATGCTGGCCGGGGCCAACTTCTTTCCGTACAACCACCCGGCGTAGTCCGCCAGGTCGCGGATCGACAGTTTCGCAACGCTCCGCCCGGCCGACCACTCGAAGAACCGTGCCACGTCCCGCCGATAGGCGGCCACCGTGTTCTCGGCCAGGTGACATTCCCCGGCCACGTACTGCACGAACGCCTCTAACCACGTCTGGTCCGGACTCCGCGCCCGCGGCGGCTTGGGGCGAGACGGTTTCTTTCGGGTGGTAGCCATGGGGCGGGCTTTCGGCTTCACGAAAACGGCGCGCAATACTCCGTTTCTGGTTTCGGATGGTGTACCGACCAAGCGTTAGCCTATTCCCCCGCCGCTTGCGGCTTCGCCGGAAACGAACCCCCCGCAACGCAGTGCGGGGGCGTTTTCCCTTGGTTCCTCCTTCACTCCCCCCCCGCAACGCAGTGCGGGGGCGTTTGTTGCTCCGTGGTGTTTTCCGCATTTGGCCCCGTGCCATGCCGCGGGGGCTTTTCCGCAGCGCTTCCCCCAGTACAATCGATGCTGTAAACGCCACCCCAGCCCCCAATCCGAAATCCTAAATCCCAAATCCACCGCCCATGCCCATCCTGACGCTCTCGGAAATGGCTCCCGACCAGGAAGCCGACGTCTTCGTGCTGATGACCTCCAAGGAGGAGCTGACCACGCGCACCGGCAAGCCGTACTTCAAGGTCGGCTTTCGCGACAACACCCGGGAAGTGAGCTTTCCGATCTGGGACAACTCGCCTTGGGCGGTCGACTGCCGCGATCATTGGACGCCGGGCGTCTTCTACAAGCTCCGGGCCGTCTACCGCGAGTCGAACTACGGTGCCCAGCTCGACGTGCGCAAGATCCGCGAGGTCGCCGACGCCGATGCGGCCGACGGTTTCGACCCGGCCATGTGCCTGCCGCAGTCGCGGTTCGAGGCGGGGGCGATGTTCGACGAATTGACGGCGATCGTCGAACAACGGATCGAGCGGCCGCCTTTGCGCAAACTGGTCGAGTCGATTCTGCAAACGCATCGCGAAACGCTGCTTGTGCATCCGGCGGCCCGGCACAACCATCACGCCTTCGCCGGCGGCCTGTTGGAGCACACGCTGAGCGTCACGCGGACCTGCGTCTACCTGGCCGACAAGTACGCCGAGTACTACCCCGACATGGAACCGCCGCTGGACAAGGGGCTGGTCGTGGCCGGGGCAATCCTGCACGATATCGGCAAGGTCCAC
>Ga0307378_10004646_pt1 | contig 19457 bp, 13 predicted proteins | sample UN1MG_FD_202238 | JGI IMG/M metagenome (GOLD analysis project Ga0307378, IMG submission 202238) | Soil microbial communities from Risofladan, Vaasa, Finland - UN-1 | ecosystem: Environmental > Terrestrial > Soil > Coastal area > Acid sulfate soil | place: Finland: Risofladan, Vaasa | collected... | reverse complement strand
AGGGGCCAAACCGTGTCATCGCCTCGATACAACCTGTAAAGCAGGTCCCGAGGATGCTTTCCACGATGAAAGGCCGGCCTTTTTCGAGCTCTCCCCGGGCGAAAAGAAGCGCCGCTCTGCCGCTGACTCCGGTCCCCGTAGGGCTACGGTCCACCTCACCCTCGGCGAAGACACAGACGTGCCGGCTGTGATGCGCCGGGTCTGAAGGCTCGCCGACGAAGATCGTCCCGTATAGAAACCCAAGATCGGGCTCCAAGGGGTGGTGGATGGGAATCGTCTCCTGGACGGCCCGTTTCACCCTCATTCCCAGGTCGATCAAGCGGCGGAACTCCCCGGGGACCAGGCGAAGGTCCAGGCTCTTGGCCGAACAGAACGCATAGAATGCCCCCCCGAAAGCTATGTCCACCTCGACTTGGCCAAGTCCGGGGACATCGACCGCCTTACCCAGAGCATAAGCAAAGGAGGGGACGTTGAGGAAGGAGACTTCCCGGACCCGACCGTTCTCGACTTTCGCCTGCGCCGTCACCAGCCCGGCCGGCGTATCGATCCCGAGGACGGGCTCATCCTCTTTAAGCATGATCATCCCCGTTTCTATAGCGACCGTGACGAAGGCGATGATGCCGTGTCCGCACATGGTGCTGAATCCCTCGTTGTGGAGGAAAAGGACACCGAGGTGGCTTCCCGGAGAGACAGGTTCCGTCGGTATGCAGCCGTACATATCGGCATGGCCCCTCGGTTCCCAAAGCAGGGCGGTGCGCAGGTGATCGAGGTTCTCCCTTGCATACCGCCGTTTCTCCAGGATGCTTTTTCCCGGGATAGGGGGGAGGCCGGCTGTTATGATGCGAAGCGGCTCTCCGGCCGCGTGCGCATCAATGGTCTCGATGATCGTCCATCCGGACGGCGGGCTCCAGGTCGGTTTCATATCATTCCTCCCGGCCAGATTCTAGGATAGATCGATTGCTGATTCAACGAAAAAAAGGCTTGACAAAAAAGAATAATATTAATATATTACATATCAGAACAATATAAGGAAAAATTAATGGCAGAAAAGCCGCTCATTACCATCAAATCCCTGAAGGAACAGGTCTATGAATACCTCCGGGAACAGCTCCGTACCGGGAAGATCCTCCCCGGATCTGTCATCAACCTGGACGAGACCAGTCGAAAGCTCGGCGTCAGCCGGACGCCCCTCCGGGACGCCCTCTTGCAGTTGGAGATGGAAGGTTTTGTCACCATCCAGGCGCGCCGGGGCGTTGTCGTCAATAGTCTGTCCCTCCAGGATATTAAAGATTGCTATGAGGTCATCGGCGCCCTGGAGAGCACGGCCCTCTGGCACGCTTTCTCCAAGATCGGTGAAGCTGAAGTCAAGGCCATGGAAGATCTGGTCGAGGGGATGAAAAGGGCCATCCAGGCCGACGATTTCGACCTCTATTATGAAAAAAACCTGGCGCTTCACGATGTTTACCTGGGCTTGTGCGGCAATGAGCGCCTCGTCCGGATCGTCAATACCATGAAGAAGCGGCTGTACGATTTTCCCAGGCAGCGGGGTTTCGTCAAAGAGTGGGAACAGGCTTCCATCATCGAACATACGGAATTGCTCGACTTGATCAGGCAGGGGAAAACTTCCGAGGCGGTAGCCTATATCCGGGATGTCCACTGGTCCTTCAAGGTCCAAAAAAAATATATCACTCTCTATTATCGGAGTGCCGTGGATCCAGCAGGGACCCGGGCGGAGGATTGACGGACGAAGGTCATGAGCGAAGGACTGATCTTCGATATCAAGAGATATTCGATCAACGACGGACCCGGCATCCGCACGACCGTTTTTTTCAAAGGATGTCCTCTTCAATGCCGCTGGTGTCACAATCCCGAGGGCCAGTCTTCTACCCCCGAGGTCATGGTCAGGGCTGCCCGCTGTCTGAAAGACTGCTCCGAATGCCTGGCCGTCTGTCCGGAGGGGGCGCTCAGCAAGAGCGGCGCTATCCCGGTGCTCGACCGTATCCGCTGTACGACCTGCGGAAAATGTGCCGAAATGTGTCCCACTCAGGCCATCGAGATGGTCGGACGCCGCCTGAACGCGACAGATCTGGTGTGGGAAATAGAGAAGGACCGCGTTTTCCATGAGGAATCGGGCGGCGGAGTGACCTTCTCCGGCGGCGAACCCCTCTCCCAGCCGGATTTTCTGGATGAGGTCCTCGAGCTCTGCCGAAAAAAAGAGATCCACGCTGCGGTCGACACCTGCGGCTTGGCGGCACCCGAGGTCCTTGACAGGATCGCCGCCAAGGCGGATCTTTTTCTTTTCGACCTCAAGACCATGGACGAACAGAAACACATCGCCTTCACCGGCGAATCGAACCGGTTGATCCTGGAAAACCTCAAGAGGTTGGCCGCTACGGGCAAGAAGATCGTCGTCCGTATCCCGATCGTGCCCAGTATCAATGACGACACGGAGAACATCCGCCGCACCGCCGGGTTCCTTAGAACCCTCGAAGGGATCTCCGAGATCAGCCTCCTTCCTTACCACAGGCTGGGGAGGGACAAATCCAAGGGGATCGAGAAAGAGAGCTCCTGCCTGGAATTTTCGTCGCCGACCGAAGAGAGCCTGGAGAGGCTCAAGGCGGACCTGGAATCCCGCGGGTTCCGGGTGAGCCGAGGAGAATGACCGATGAACGAGCGGATCAGGAAACTGAGAGAGCAGAGCCTGCAAGCCAAACCCAGGATCACGGCCGAGCGGGCGCAGCTCATCACCGAGTTCTACAGGGAGCACGCGTCTCCAACCATATCCCCGGCCATGAAACGGGCCCTGGCCTTCAAGCACCTGCTCAAGCACAAGACCGTGTGCATCAACGAGGGAGAGCTGATTGTCGGAGAGAGGGGGCCCGCCCCCAAATCAACACCAACCTATCCTGAGATCACCACCCACAGCCTCCAGGACCTGGACATCCTCAATAGCCGGCCCAAGATTCCTTTCCGGGTGGACCCGGAGACACGGAGGATCTACGAGGAGGAGATCATCCCCTTCTGGCGCGGCCGGACCATCCGCGAAAAGATCTTCGCCGCCATGGATGCTGCCTGGATGGATGCCTACGAAGCCGGCATTTTCACCGAGTTCATGGAGCAGCGCGCACCCGGCCACACCGTCCTCGACGACAAGATCTACAAGAAAGGATTGGAGGATTTCAAAGAGGACATCGGCCGGACGATCGCCGGACTGGACTTCGGAGCCGACCCCGAGGCGTTCGCTAAAAGGGAAGAGCTCGAGGCCATGGCGGTGGCGGCGGACGGGCTCATCCTCTTTGCGGAGAGGCACGGCGAGAAAGCCCGCGAACTGGCCGCAACGGAAACAGATCCGCAGAGGAAGAGAGAGCTGGAAAGGATCGCCGAAGTCTGCTTCCGTGTGCCCCGGTACGCGCCCCGCGATTTTTATGAAGCCTTACAGTCCTACTGGTTTGTCCACCTCGGCGTCATCACCGAACTCAACACCTGGGACTCTTTCAACCCGGGACGGCTCGATCTGCATCTCTATCCCTTCTATAAAAAGGGGCTGGAGGAGGGGACTCTGACCGAGGAGTCTGCCCGCGAACTGCTTCAGGCCTTCTGGATCAAGTTCAACAACCAGCCCGCCCCGCCCAAGGTCGGCGTGACCGCCGAAGAGAGCGGCACCTATACCGATTTCTGCCTGATCAACCTCGGCGGCGTGAAAAAGGACGGCAGGGATGCCGTCAACGAACTCTCCTTCCTGATTCTCGACGTCGTCGAGGAAATGCGGCTCCTCCAACCCAGCTCGATGGTCCAGATCAGCAAGAAGACGCCGGACAGCTTCCTCCGCCGCGCCCTGCACATCGTTAAGACCGGCTTCGGTCAGCCCTCCATCTTCAACACCGACGCCATCATCCAGGAGATGATCCGGCAGGGGAAATCCCTTGAGGACGCCCGTCTGGGCGGGGCCAGCGGCTGTGTCGAGGCCGGGATCTTCGGCAAAGAAAACTACAACCTCACCGGCTATTTCAACCTCACCAAGGTCCTGGAAGTCACGCTCAACAACGGACTTGATCCGAGGACGGGAAAGACCATCGGCCTCGAGACCGGCGACCCGCGGGCTCTCGCGAGCTACGAGGATCTCCTGGCCGCCTTCCGCCGGCAGGTCCGCCATTTCATCGATATCAAGATAAGGGGAAACAGCATCATCGAGCGAATCTACGCCGAGTACATGCCCGCACCCTTCCTCTCGCTCCTCATCGACGACTGCATCGCCCGGGGCCGGGACTATCACGACGGCGGTGCCCGTTACAACACCTCCTACATCCAGGGCGTCGGCATCGGCACCACAACTGACGCCCTGACCGCGATCAAGGACAACGTCTTCGACCGGAAAGCCGTGACTATGGCCCAGCTCCTGGATGCCGTGAAGAGCGATTTTTCCGGGAAAGAAACGTTGCGCCAGCGTCTCCTCAACAAGACGCCGAAATACGGCAACGATGACGACTATGCCGACGAGGTCATGATCTCCATTTTCGAGCTCTACTACGACGCCGTCAACGGAAGGCCCAACACCAGGGGCGGGACCTACCGGATCAACCTGCTCCCGACCACCGTCCATGTTTATTTCGGGAAGGTCACGGGGGCGACCCCGGACGGCCGCAAAGCCCACGAACCTCTCTCCGAAGGCGTCTCTCCCGTCCAGGGCTCCGACCGGCACGGCCCGACGGCAGTGATCAAATCCGTGTCCAAGATGGACCATCTCCGCACCGGAGGAACTCTCCTCAACCAGAAATTCACCCCCCAGCTCCTGTCCACCGAGGAAGGGATCGGCAAGCTGGCCCACCTGGTCCGGTCCTACTTCAAGCTCGACGGCCACCACATCCAGTTCAATGTGGTGACGGCCGAGACGCTGCGCGAGGCCCAGAAGCACCCGGAAAAATATCGCGACCTGATCGTCCGGGTCGCCGGCTACAGCGATTATTTCGTCGACATCGGGCGGGATCTCCAGGATGAGATCATCCGCCGCACCGAGCACACCGCGTTCTGACGGACGAAAACCGTTATTCTTTCCGATCGTTTTGGATGAACTTCCGGGCAAGCTCCTCCGAGTCCCCATAAAAGCCCTGGAGTCTCAGGAGTTCCGCGGTCAGGTCCCGGCGCACGGCGCGGTAGGTCGGGTCATCATAATGCCTCTTCAGTTCGCCCATCTCGATGAGATCGGGGTTGTAGTATTCGCCCTGGCCGGCACCGATATTGAATTCTCGGCGCCAATCTGGTATACGAATGAGGATATTCGGATAAACCTGAAGCGAGGAGAAATCGATGTTTGAAGGTGCCGTTTACGTCCAAAGGAGAAAGCTCTTGAAAAGGCGGATGAGAAGCGGCCTTCTCCTTTTCCCGGGCAACCAAGAGAGCCCGATGAACTATCCGGCCAACACCTATCCCTTCCGTCAGGACAGCTCGTTCCTCTATTTCTTCGGACTCGACACGCCGGGAGTGGCGGCGGTCATCGATGTCGACGCCGGAACCGAGACGATCTTCGGCGATGATATCACCCTCGAGGACGTCATCTGGATGGGGGACCTCCCCACAATAAAGGACAGAGCGGCGGCCGTCGGCGTCAAGAGGACCACGCCGCTGGCTCGACTGGATGAGACGATCGCCCAGGCCCGCAAAAAGGGTCGGCCGATTCATTTTCTTCCCCCTTACCGGCCGGAAACGCTGACCCGTCTGTCAGACTTGCTCGGCGTCCGGCCCCAGGAGGTCAGAAAGCGGGTCTCCAGCGAACTGATCAGGGCCGTGGTGGCTCAGCGCTCCACCAAGACCGAGGAGGAGGTCGCCGAGATCGAAAAATCTCTGGCCGTCAGCGGCCGGATGTACTCGGCGGCCATGGCCACGATCCGGCCCGGCCTTTACGAGAGCGCCATCGTCGGCGCGATCGAAGGCATCGCCTTGGCCCATGGCTGCCTGACGGCCTTCCCGACGATCGTGACGATGAACGGGCACATCTTCCACAACCAATACCATAGCAACAGGCTGGAAAAAGGACGTCTCCTGGTCATCGATTCCGGAGTTTCCTCGGCCCGGGGATATGCCTCCGACATCACCCGCACGATCCCGGTCAGCGGGGCCTTCTCGCGGAAGCAGCGGGAAATCTACGAGATCGTCCTGAAAGGACAGCTCCAGGCCATCGCGGCGATGAGGCCGGGAGCGAGGTTTAAAGATATCCACCTGGCTACGGCCAGGACCATGGCCTCGGGATTGAAAGACATCGGGCTGATGACCGGGGACGTCGATGAGGCCGTCTCCGCGGGCGCGCATGCGCTCTTTTTCCCCCACGGCCTCGGCCACATGATCGGGCTCGACGTTCATGATATGGAAGGTCTGGGTGAGGATTACGTCGGCTACGACGAGACCGTGACGAGGAGCAAGCAGTTCGGCCTGGCCTACCTGAGGGTGGCCAGAGAGCTGAGGCCCGGGTTTGTCCTCACCGTCGAGCCCGGGATCTATTTCGTCCCCGCGCTCATCGAACGCTGGCAGGCCGAAAAACGGTTCGCCCAATTTATCAATTATACCCAGGTCGAAGGATACAGGGATTTCACCGGCATCCGGATCGAGGACGACGTTCTCGTCACCGAGAAAGGAAGCCGCGTCCTGGGCAAGCCGATCCCCAAGAAAGCCGGAGATCTCGAAAAGGCCAGGGCCGCTGCCAAGGCAAAAAGATGAAGGTCGCCCTCGTCCAGCAGCACGCCTCCCCCGAACGCGAAGACAATATCCGTCGCGGAGCGGAGGCGTTCAGGGAGGCCGTCAGCGCCCCGCAAGAGGAGGATTTCATACTCTACGCGGAGTGTGACCTGGGCCGGATCCTCCGCTCCTTCGCCAAGCGGCATTTTCTCCGGGACCGTCGTCCCGGATTCTACAGAACCGCCGGACTCTTCGATTGAACGATATGGCCAACTGGTACGTCATCAACACCAAACCCAAAAAGGAATTCCAGGTAGGGAAGCTCTTCGCCGAGGGGGGGTTCACTTATTATTATCCGATTTACAAGCTGGAAAATCGGGTCAGGCCGTTTTTTCCCGGCTACGGCTTCCTGGTCTTCGATTTTCCCTCCCAGTACCAGATGGTCAAGTACACCAGAGGGGTCAAACGGGTGGTGGGAAGCAGGGAAGGTCCGATCCCCATTCCTGACGAGGTCATCCAGGGGCTCAAGGCCAGGGAGGTTGGGGGACTCATCGAACTCGAGAAGCACGGTATCGAGCCCCGCGTGGGAGACGAGATCGAGGTGGCTGAAGGCGCGCTCAAAGGACTCCGGGGCGTCTTCCAGCGGGAGCTCGGCGACAAGGAACGGGTGATGATCCTGTTGAGCTACGTGTCCTATCAGGGGCAGCTTCTGATCGAAAAGAAGAAACTCAAAAAAGCCCGACCATAAGGAGAACCGCCATGAACATCCCGATGCTCGACTTGAAGGCTCAATATGCGACCATTAAAGACGAGATCAACGAGAAGGTGCTCGGTGTGATGGCCTCTCAGAACTTCATCCTGGGAGCTGAAGTCGCCGCCTTAGAAGAGGAGATCGCCGCCTTAAGCGGCGCCCGCTTCGGTATCGGGGTATCGTCGGGATCGGACGCGCTGATCATCTCGTTGATGGCCCTCGGCATCGGCGTCGGCGACGCGGTCGTAACGACGCCGTTCACTTTCTTCGCCACGGCCGGCGCGATCGCGCGCCTCGGCGCAAAGACGGTTTTCTGTGATATCGATCCAACCACATATAACCTCGACCCGGCGAGTTTCGAGGAGCACCTCCTGACGCTCGCCAAAAAGCGTCGTCGAATCCGCGTCAAGGCCGTCCTTCCCGTTCATCTCTACGGGCAATGCGCGGACATGGACCCCATCCTGAAGCTGGCCAAGCAGCACGACCTCTGGGTGCTGGAAGACGCGGCTCAGGCCATCGGGTCGGAGTATCCGAGCCGGAAAGGCGTCCGGCGGGCCGGGACGATGGGCACGATGGGAACGCTCTCCTTCTACCCCTCCAAGAACCTGGGAGGCTACGGAGACGGCGGGATGGTGCTGACCGACAATGCTCGCTTGGCCGATAAGCTTCGGATGCTCCGCGTCCATGGGGGAATCGCTAAATACCACTATAAGCTGCTGGGTGGGAACTTCCGGCTCGACGCCCTCCAGGCCGCCATCCTGCGCGTCAAGTTCGGGCATCTTGATGACTGGCAGCAGAAGCGCCGTAAGCGAGCGAATTATTACAGCCGGGAATTCGCGGAGTCCGGGCTAGAGAGCTCCGGGCTGGTCAAGACTCCCATTGCCGTTTACAAAGACTGCGGAGCGCGGAACTATCACACCTATCATCAATATGTGATTCGGACAAAGAACCGGGACAGGCTTCAGGCTCACCTGAAAGCGAAGGGCGTGGGGACTTCGATATTCTACCCTCTGTCGCTCCATCAGCAGGAATGCTTTGCCGACCTCGGATACAAGAAAGGGGATTTTCCCATCTCAGAGCGAGCGGCCCGGGAGGTCCTGGCCCTGCCGATCTATCCCGAGCTGACCGCAGAGCAGCAGGATTATGTCATCGCGGCCATCAAGGAGTTTTACACCTGAGGCGGCGGCAGTGCCTTCAGCCGATCAAATCAGTGGCAGGTGCTGCAGGATTTGCTCGAGCAGGAAGGGCACGAACTGGAAGCGGTCTTGAGGCGGCTCCCCCCGCCGCCGATGCCGAAGGAAGAAAAGAGCTTCTGAACAGCGGAGCTCCGGCACTCCGGGCAGCTCACCCCTTCTTCGCCTCCCAGGCGGACGAGAGCCTCAAAGTGGTGGCCGCATTTCTGACAGACAAACTCATATATTGGCATAAGCGAATAGTATACTGAACTTCGGCATTTCCGTCTACAACGCTGGGGAACCGAGCGGGCTGACGAACCCAAGCCCGAGCCTATTTCTTGAGCGCGATGGCTTCGATCTCGACCTTGACGTCGCGCGGCAGGCGGGCGACCTGGACGGCGGCGCGCGCCGGGAACGGGGCCTTGAAGAACTCAGCATAGACCTGGTTCATGCGGCTGAAATCGTTCATGTCCTGGAGGAAGACCGTGGCCTTGACCACCTGGTCGAAGGAACTCCCGGCGGCTTCGAGCACGGCCCCGAGGTTCTTCAAGACAAGCCGCGTTTGGTCTTCGATTCCTCCCGTCTGGAGTTCGCCGCTGGCCGGGTCGATGGCGATCTGGCCCGAGCAGAAAACGAATCCGCCGGCGATGATGGCCTGGGAATACGGACCGATGGCCTTGGGAGCCCGCTCCGTCTTGACTTCCTGTTTCATGATCTTCTTCCCTCCTGTTTTGGGGAATGCCCGTAGCTTGAACAGCGCCAGGCTACTGAGCATGAGCAGGGCCTTGCGCCTTCTCATTCCCAGCTCTCCTCGATCTCGGGATTCAGGTCAGGACCGTGATCTTGACCGGCCGGCTCTCCAGCCGTGATCCATCCCTGACCGCAACGGCTTTTATTGTATAAGAACCCGGCCGCAGATTCCAGAAGAAAGTGAAGGGTGACCCGGACTCTCCCGCCCGATCGCCGTTGACCCACCACTCCACTTTCTTGATCCCCTGCATCCGGGGTACGTTCGCCTTGAGCTTGATGCGCTGATGCTCCTTCCGGAGGACCGGGTCGATCTTGAAAACATCGCCGCTTCGGGGAAACGAGACTTGGAAAGGCGAAGAATCCGGATCCGATTTCATTCCGCCGCTCGTCGCCGGAAGCTCAGCCGTCGTCCGGTGATAGGAACAGACCTGGCGCGGCTCGGTCCCCTCGATGAAGACCTCCTCGACAGCCCCCGGGCAGAAGGCCGTCGGCGTCTTTCCCGAGAGCGGACAAACAGCCGCAGTGGTTATGCCGCTCGGCTTGAGGAATTCTCTCCCCACGTCATTCTGATGAAGGAGGACCATGATATCCTTGAAAAGCGGCCCGCATCCCGTGATCCCCGAGACATTGTGCATCGGCTCGCCGTCGAAATTTCCCACCCAGACCCCGACAGTGTAGGCAGAGCTGTAGCCGACCGTCCAGTTGTCCCGGAAATCCTTGGATGTCCCCGTCTTTGCGGCCACCGGAAAAGAAAAGGCAAGCGGCGTGTGATAGCCAAATGACGGAATGCGGGCGTCCCGATCGGAGAGGATGTGGGTGATTATATAGGCGACCTGCGGCGAGAAGATGCGCCCGGCGGCGCCCCGATTCGGCACGAAAGCATCCCGGCCGTTATTCTCGACCATCCGGATAATCGACTTTTCCCGGACATAGAGGCCCTGTCTGGCCAGACTCGAGTACGCTCTCGCCAGCTCCAGCAAGCTGACCTCTCCATTCCCGAGAGTAAGACCCACTCCATAATAGCCGGGGTCCTGCCTCAGGCTCGCGAATCCCAGCTCATGGAGCCGCCGGTAGAGAAGGTCGGGACCGATCGTCTGCAGAACGGCCACAGCAGGGATGTTGTAGGAACAGGCCAGCGCCGTTCTCAAGCTGATCATCCCGTGGTACCTGCGGTCATAGTTCTGAGGCAGGAAATAGCCCGCAGAAGTGGAGAACTGGGCCGGCGAATCGTCGATGAGAGAAGCGGCCGTCAACCCGTTCTCAAGGGCCAGGCCATAGGTGAAAGGTTTGAGGGTGGATCCCGGCTGGCGCATGGCCAGGACTCCGTTGACCTGGCCGTCATGAGCGAGGTCAAAGAAGTCACCCGATCCGACCAGGCTCAGGATTTCCCCCCGGGTGTTGTCGAGGACGACGACGGCACCGTTGGTGATCCCCCGGCCCTCCATTGTCCCCAAGTCATTTTTGAGCAGGGCTTCGATTTTTTGCTGAAGCCCATAATCGAGGGTCGTCTCGATAGCGCTCAGCCCTCGTCGCTCTTCGGGAGAGACCTGGGCCAGGATGAAATCGCAGAAGTGGGCCCCCCGGAAGCTCTTCGACTCGGGAACAAGCCGGAGCTCCTCCTTCCGGGCCCTCTCCTGCTCGGCCTCGGTGACGAGTCCGAGTCCCGCCATCCTGGCCAGGATAGCGACCTGTTTTCTCTTGAGGGAAGAAAAAGCGCGATAGGGATTGAGAAGCGAAGGGGATCGGGGGATGGCCGCCAGGAAGGCCGACTCCGCCAGGCTGAGCTGAGAAGAGGTCTTATCGAAATACAGCCGCGACGCGGCCTCGACACCGTAGGCCTGGTTCCCGTAGGAGATGCGGTTGATGTATTGAGTCAGGATTTCCGGTTTGGAGAGACTGCGCTCCAACCGGACGGCCAGCCAGGCTTCGTGCGCCTTCGTCCAGATATTCCGCCGGCCGGGATAAAGATTGCGGACCAGCTGCTGAGTGATCGTCGAGGCACCGGAGATAACCCGGCCGCCGCGAACGTTCTGCCAGAGCGCCCTGATCATCGAGAGCGCGTGGATCCCTCGGTGCAGGAAAAAGTGCCTGTCTTCCGCCGCGATCGTCGCTTTCACCAGATAGGGGGAGACGTCGCCGATTCCGACCCAGCGGCAGCGGCCGCCCTCGTCGGAAAGGACTTCCCGCAGGAGAACGCCGTTCCTGTCCAGGAGTCGCAGCGAGATCACGGGGCTCGGGTTCAACCTGTTCCCGGGAAAGGGCAGGAAGAAGGTCAAAAAAAGGAGCCCGGCAAGGGCGAAAAATGCGACGAAGATCTTTTTTTTCATTGGGAGCGGATCACGCGAACCGTTTTTTCCGGGCTCCGGCCGAACACCTCCGGCGCGTACATCTCTCCGGCGGAGGTCCCGGGCGAGATAAAATGGCCGAGGCTTACGGCCCGAGCCAGATAGCGGTGGCTGTGGATTCCGGCGGGGAGCGAATCAGCGAACAGGAGAACCCGGTCGTCGTGCATCTCGAAATGGTTGAAGCCCCGCCACCACGGCTCGACCTGGGATAGGGCTGCATCCTCGAGAATTCTCTGCGATTCGACATTTTCCGTCAGGAAATTGGGATTCACCGCTTCAAGTCCCGCCGGCAGGGGGTCGTCAACGACGAGGAAAAGGCACTCCCGGGGAACGGCGACTTCAATGCTGACGACGATGAGGGCGCCGGGGGAGATGACCTCCAACGGCTTTCCGTCGAGGGATTCGATCCGCTTCAGGACGGCGATCCCTTCGTCCCGGGCGGGGAGAACGCCCCGAGGAGCATAGGTCATCCGGGCACCGTAGTACAGAATGCCATCGCCTTGCTTTTCAGCCTGGAAGGCCAGGCTGCCCCCGGTTTCAACACCGAGCTCGGAGATCCGGACCTCCGATCTCTTGAGCTCGGGCCGGTCCCGCTCGAAGTCTTCCTCCAACACGGTCTTTCCGGCCAGGGTGATCTTTCCATGGAAGTCGGCCCCCGGTCCTTCGACCTTCCGGTAATAATCGTTCAAGGCATAGAACACGAAGAGGTTATCCTGGGTAGAAAGCCTTTGGCCGGAACGCTGCTTAGCAACCAGCCAACGGGCGATCGCGGGGAGAGAGGGATGTTCGCTCCCGATTTCAACGAGCGTTTGCAGGATGAAGGCGGTGGTCCGGGTGTTCGAAGAATAGATCCAGGGGCTTCCTCGACCTTCGTCCTCCTCAAAATGGGCGCTCTCGGGTGTGACCTTGATCGTGTTGAGCAGCTCTTGCTTGAGCGTATTCTGCGCCTCCAGGGAACCCTTTCCGTAGTGAAGCGCTTTGAGCAAAAGCGCTTTCCCGAAAAGCGAGAGGTCTTCTCTCTCGGCGAACTGCTTCTCCGCAAAGGCCGGCTGCGGCCGTTTAGCCAAAGCGAGAACGTAGAGGCAGAAGGACCTGGTCGTCTCCCAGTCGCCTCGGATGAACGGCCATCGCTCCGGGTTCCACGTTTCCCGGAGGAAAACGTTGAGGTAAGAGAGCCCTCGGTCCAAACGGTCCGGCTCGACGACATGCCCGTTCTCCGCCGCCTTAATGAGCATCAGCACCGCATAGCAGGTCAGAAAAGGGGCCTCTTTTCGCGAGTCCGGCCAGAGCCCGAACCCGCCGCTGTCCTTCTGATAGGTGGAGAGCTCATTGAGTCCTCGCACGACGGTCCTCTGCACTTCTTCCGGCTTCAGCCGGGTGAGCCCGAAATCCAGCAGCACCCGAGGGGCAAGAACAAAGGGGAGGAGCGCGCTCAACCGCTGTTCCAGACAGAGATAAGGAAAGTCACTGAGCTCATCGATGCTTGCCTTGAGGCCAAGGAGAGCCGAAGCGGCGGCCTGAACCTCGATCCTGCTGTGGTCAAGAAAGACATCGTCCGGAACAGAAAATTTCTCCGCGGCCGCCTCCCGGGTCTCGCCAAAGAGGGCGACCGTTTCCGTCGGTCGGGGAAGGTGGAGCGGGATCTCAACTTCGAGCCCGTCCGTCTCTTCACCCATGGAAGCGCGGAAGCGAAAAGCGGCCCGGCCGGGCTGATCAACGCCAAAAGCATAGAGGATTTCTTTGCTCTCGCCGGCCCGTAGCTTGAACCGGCGCTCCGTTTGTTGGTCTCTCATTCGGATTCCTGAAACAGAGGCGTTGAGCACGACGTCTCCTTCGAGGAGCGAAAAATTATGGACGAGAACCCCTCCCTCGAAGGCATCGCCGACCCGGGCAAAGCGGGGGAGGGCGGCCTGGAGGAGCAGTTTCTTGGAGACGCGAAAAGTCGTTTCCTCGCGCCCGAACCGGGAATCCTTTGTCTGGGCGACGGCCATGACGCGAAATGTCGTCAAGTTATCCGGCAGCCTGAAGGTCACCTCGGCCTTGCCGAATTCATCCGTATTCAACGACGGATTCCAGTAGGCCGTGGTCCGAAAATCTCCTCGGAGTTCGACCTCGGCGAGCACACCTTCCAGTATTGCGGCCTGACCTTCACCCCCGCCGCCACTGACATCTTCCCCTTTCGCTCCGTACTCTCTCTGGCCGATCACATGGATCCTCGTCTCCGAGGTCCGGACAGACAGGGGCCGTTCTCCGTAGAACTCGGAGAACGGGTCAGGAGTCTGGTAGCCGATGAGGTTGAGGACCCCGACGTCCACCACCGCCACGGTCAGAGAAGCCGGACACCCCGCACCCGCACCGTCGCGGACCTGGAACTTCAGAGAGACCTCTTCTTTCGGCCTGTACTCCTCCTTTTTCTTCAGCATCTCCACGGCCAATCGCTTTTCCGTCGGGTCGACCCTCAGGTTGACATAACCGATCTTGAAGGACGGCTTCCCGAGATCCTGGCTATCCGCCGCGGCCACCCCGGACTTCCGTCCCTGGACGAGCAGTACGCTGATGAAGACATTGGGGATATATTCGGAACGGATTGGAACCTCGATCTGGGAGGAAGTGCTTTCGATATCCAGGACCCGGCTATCCAGTATGAATTCCCTTTCGACCGTGATCAGGGCCTTGGCCCGCTCATAGGGAGATTTCACCAAAATCCGGGCTTTTTGACCGGGCTGGTAATATTCGGCGTCGGCGACCAGTTCGATCGAATCATCGTCCCGTCTCTCCCACGGGACATAGTCGGGACCGCTGACATAAAAATACGTCGTCGTGGTGATCCTGTTTCCCAGGTTGTCCGTGCCCGAGGCCAGGAGGTAATAGAAACCTGTCTTCTCCGGAGCGAAGGTCACCTTGACAGCTTCGTTCTTTGTGCGGACTTCTTGAGCGGCGACCTCGGAGTCCTCTTCTTCCGTGAGCCAGCGGAAGCGGCCGCCGATGCCGGCCTGGCGAACCGACCGCCACTCTCTCTTGAAGAGCTTCAACCCGATATTTCTATCGGGATCCCGGCTTCCTTCGGGGAGGGCGGCGATGACTTCGACGCTCAGCGTCTCACCTGTCTTCAAGAATGATGTCGCCGGCCGGAGTCCGATGTAGTACTCGCCCCGGTGGATCACGGTCTGGATCCGGTTGGAGATGGAGCGCCGGCTGGGGTTGACGACCGTCGCCTCCAGGATCGCCGAAACGGAATCCTTTTCCTTTTCGGCGCGAAGGGGCAGTCGAATCCTGAACTTTCCCTCGGAGTCGAGAGCCGCTTCCCCGGAAGCCGCCAGGCGACTGCTCTCCGACCCTTCCTCATCTCCCCAATCGAGCTCATTGCCGAAAACATAGCCCTGGAGTCCGGGAGGGGAGAAGCGCGTCCGGTTCAGGCGAAGGTGCCAGGACACGGGCTGCCCGGCCATCGCGCCGCCGAAAAGATAGCCGGCTCGAACCTCGGCCGCGTATTCCCGGCCGAAGACACCGCTCTCTTTCTCGGCCCTCAGGTGGACTTCGAACTCGGCCGGACGAAAAGCTTCGATGCGGAAAGATCCGGAGAGGGAATAAGGCTTCTCGCCCAATCGCTCCGCTGGAACAGCGGCTTTGATCTGATAATGGCCGAGGGAAGACCCCTGCGCAGAGCTGAAGTCGAAAGCAAATGAAGCGAATTCGTCCAGGGCCGCAGGGCCCTTGAAAACGGTCTTTTGAAAGGGATCCAGGATTTCGCATACCACTTCTTTCCGGGTGGGGAGGACCCAGCCTCCCTTTTCTTTTTTCCGGATGATCCCCTTGATATGGACATCCTCTCCCGCCCGGTAGATCCCTCTCTCGGTGAACACGCTTCCCTGGATGAGAGGAGGCTGAGGGTTCCAGTCATAAGCGATGCGGAAACGGTAGGGGTCGATCCCGGTTCCCCATTCAGAGGAGGAGAGCGCGATATCCCGGCCTCGCGTCACCAAGATCCATTGCCGCGGCTCGTCCCAGGGATCCCGGCTCGTCAGCCCCAGCTCTTTCCAGCCCGGCGTCCGGACCGTTCCCTCCCGGTCCGTCCGGCCCTTCCATTTGATCCGGTTGCGGTCATCCCGGATCTCCACTTCCGCTTCTGGAACGGGCAGACCAGACCGGAGCTCCGTGACCCAGATGACGTTGTTTTCGGGCGAGAATTTTCCGCTGATCCCCAGCTCTGTCACCTGGAGGAAAGCTTTCAGATACCGTTCCCACTTGTCCTCCGGCCGCAGGGTGTCGACCTGGATAAAGACGAACCCATATTTTTCGGTCAGCACATCGCTGAAATCGAGCGGAACGACCTGGCGCTCATTTCTCGGGGTCCTCAAGGGCAGTTTTTTTTCAACCTGGAAGAAACCCGGACGGGAGGAAAATTTTTGGTCCGACCAGAAGATCCTGGGCTGGAGGAGAAGGGGGATGAGCTCGTCCTTCTTTAGCCGGGCCTCCTGGCAGAAAACGCTCTCGGCGTTCAGCACAGACAGCGGATATCTCGCCTCCCCGGAGGCCTCCAGGATACCGTAGCCTGTGGTCATAGAAACGGAGGGAGGAAAAGAAGTGGTGGAGAATTCAAGCCGGACCTCTCGGCCGAGGGAGTTGCCGAAGTCATCCCCGAGCTCGGGCCCGATCGTGACCGTATACCGTGTCTCCGGCGCGAGGGGAAGGGAAAGATGCAGAACGTCGTTGCTGTAATCCCACTCGCTGTAGTATTCGGGGATCGGGAGAGGCGGGTCGAAGCGGAGATGTTGGACAAGGCTCTTGTACATGACCTGGTTGCTGAATCTGAACTGCAGTTGTTCAGAAGGCATGAGACCTTCTGTTTTCTCCAGGCCTTCAAAGCGGAACTCCCGGAAAGTATCGAAGCTGAAGACGGCGCTTTTTTCCATTCGGATCGGACCCTCTCTGGACGGAAGCCCCTGTCGCGCTTCCACGAGATAGGTAAAACCGGGGGAGAGCCGGTCCTCCGGTTCGAGCAGGAGGGCCGTTTCCGGCCTGATGTCAAGGTCTTCCTCTTTAAGTCCCTCAGCGGAAGGCTGAGAAAGCCGGAAGTCAAGCCGCTTCTCTGTGCCCTGCTCATCGGCTGAAACCAGAGAGATAAAATCCTGGGCCGATTTCCTGTCCATGTCCTGATTAAAGACCAGGAGGACTTGGGTGTCGAGCTTCAGCCATTTCTGCTTGTCCTGGGGATAATGCCTGACGAGCCGGGGCGCGGCCGTCTGGAAGATCCAAGTATGATCCGTTTTTAAGGTCGAGCCGTCGAGAGCTTCTGTTCCCGCCGGAACGGTGACCTCGATCTTGGTAGAGAAGGGGAAGCGGCGGTCAGGAGAGAATGTCAGGATGCGAGAACCCAGCCAGCGGGTCTTTCCCGAGAACGTGGGATTGAATCTCAAGATCGGCCGGCCCTTTCCCTCCGGGAGTGCATCCAGGGCCACCACCGGCCGGTCGAACATGACCACCACGGCCTCGATCTCTCGCCGGCTGGAAGCAACACCCTGAGGAGTCACGCTCAGGACGTTCAGGTCGCCGGCGGCCCCGACCTGTCTCCGCCGGTCCGCAGATTCGTTGTCTTCCCGATCTCTCCTGCAGCCGCCGACGAACAGGCCCAGAGCGATCAGCCCGAACAAGGGGAGAAGACGCTTTCTGTTCCTCATGGTCCGCTCCTTTCTCCGCAACCATACTATGAGAAAACATCCCCCCTTGGCAAGACAAGGATATCCGGCTGGAAAGGGGATGGCCCACGGGGTGGAAGAACGGCCGGGGAATCGAGCGAGCGGCTCAGCCGAGCTCGCCGAGCGCGGTCGTCAGAAAATGCCAGAATTTCTCCACGGAAGCGACATCGACTCTTTCTTCGGGCGAATGGGGGTGTTCGATCGTCGGCCCGAAAGAGATCATGTCCATGCCGGGATATTTTTCTCCGATAATCCCGCACTCCAGGCCGGCATGAACGGCCTTGACCTCAGGCTCCCTGCCGAAGACCTTCTTGTAAAGCTCGCTGAGTCTCTTCAAGAGAACCGATTGCAGGTCCGGCTCCCAGCCGGGATAGCCTCCGGTCTGGACGATGCGGGCGCCGGCCAGCTCGGCGACGGCCTTGATACCCTGCCGCACGGCAGTCAATGCCGATGCGACCGAGCTCCGGCTGCTGCAGATGACCTGCGCTCGGACTTTTTCACAACCGATGATCGCGAGATTGGTCGAGGTTTCGACCAGGCCGGTGATCTCCGGATGCATGCTGATCACCCCATGGGGAAGAGTGAAGAGCAGCCGAATCAGCGTCGTCTGAGAGTCCGCGGTCAGGGGCTCGTCCTTGGCATTGGCCATCTTTTCGAGCACGAACTGAGCCTCAGTCTCGACCACCTTGAATTCGCTCTGAATCTTGGCGAAAGCATCCTCGAAGAAGGACCGCATCTTTTTGGTCGCGGAACCCTCGACATAAAAATCCGCCAAAGCTTCCCGGGGAATGGCGTTTCTCTTGTTGCCGCCTTCGATCCGGAGGAGCTCAAACTTGTACTTCTCCTGGGCCTGATAGAGAAGCCGGGCGAGGAGCCGGATGGCATTCCCCCGGCCCTGATTGATATCCAGACCGGAGTGTCCGCCGCGGAAACCGAATAGCCGAAGCCGGAAGAGCTCCTTAAAGCGCCGCCGTTTTCTCTGGAGAGGCAGGATGATCTCCGAATCGCCTCCTCCCGAGCAGCCGATAGTGAACGCCCCTTCCTCCTCGCTGTCAAGGTTGAGGAGCCGGGTTCCCTTCAGGAAACCCTTTCCCAGCCGGTTGGCTCCGGTCAACCCAGTTTCCTCGTCCACCGTGAACAGGAATTCAAGAGGGCCGTGGACCAACGTCTGATCTTCCATAACCGCCAGGGCGGCCGCGACGCCGATGCCGTTATCGGACCCGAGGGTCGTCCCCCTGGCCCCGACCCAATCCCCGTTGATTTCAGGGATGATGGGGTCTTTCGAAAAATCATGGGTGACATCGGAATTCTTCTCGCAGACCATATCAAGATGTCCCTGGAGGATGACTCCGGCCGACTGTTCATGGCCGGGCGTGGCCGGTTTGGAAACGACCACGTTGCCGACCCGGTCCCGGTCCCAGGATAGACCCAGTTCTTTGGCTACGGAAATGACATAGTCTCCTAAAGAGCGCTCGTTCCCCGAGCAATGGGGAATCCTCAGGAGCTCCGAGAAATGCTTCCATATTAGGGTGGGCTTGAGATTGGCAAGAACATCGGCCATGTTCACCTCCGCTGAAATCGGTCCAAAGGGAATTCTTCTGAATGATGCCATAAATAAAAATCCAATTCAAGCGTCCTTTGCGGCGGAAAAGTGCCCGCGGCCGGTTTCAGTGCGGGCGGCCGGCCCGGGAAGCAACTCCAAATCCGTGATAATTATAATGGGCGCAGGAAGCCGCCCTAAAGCCCCCGTAGCGGAAGGGGGACCCGTCAGTTTTCTGACGGGGGGAACCGACGGGACTGGTTCCCAGGGGTGCGGGGGCAAGGGGTGGCTTCCTGCGCCCAATGGAATCACGGAAAAAGAGAGGCTTGCGCCGGCCCGGCGCGGATTGACATTTAAGCACTGATTCCATAGAATGCACCTACTTTTCCATGGACGATTCCAAGATCGGGCTCTTCTCCCGGGTTTTTCATACCCGTCCGCAACTCTTGGCCTCGGCCCCAGGCAGAATCAATATCATCGGCGAACACACCGACTACAACAACGGCTATGTCCTTCCGGCGGCGAATCACTAGA
>Ga0307378_10004645_pt1 | contig 19460 bp, 16 predicted proteins | sample UN1MG_FD_202238 | JGI IMG/M metagenome (GOLD analysis project Ga0307378, IMG submission 202238) | Soil microbial communities from Risofladan, Vaasa, Finland - UN-1 | ecosystem: Environmental > Terrestrial > Soil > Coastal area > Acid sulfate soil | place: Finland: Risofladan, Vaasa | collected... | reverse complement strand
TTTAATTGCTAAAGTCAATGGACCATAGTTAAATTTGGTCGCTCCTTTAACAAGTTCCCAATTACCTTCAATATCTCTTCTATCAAGATCAGGAGATCCATCAATTATATAGTACGAAGAATTAAATTTTTGTGCTAGCGAAATTGCTAATAATGTCTTACCTGTACCAGGAGGACCGTGTAATAAAATACTAACACATTTTCCTTTATCAACAGATTCAATTAAACTCTTCAAATAATCAAATTCATCTTTTTGTTGAATATAATCTATTGAATTTTGAGAATCTATATTATATATGAGTAACTCCTCCAAATACTATTAATATATTGATTTGGATATCTTAATCGATAATTGTCTTTCAAATATAAGGTAATTATTTAATATTTTTTAAAGATATTTAAAAAGTCACTCTATAATGAATTTTAATGAAACCTTAATTTTCAATAAGACATATTTGAATTTATCTAGTTCTTAAAATTGGCATTAACAAACGAAAAAGTAAAGCATAACCCTTTCTTACAAATGAGATATTAAATAAGGTTCTCATTATTTTTAAAAGGGCATATCTTTTTGGTAGGAAAGTACTGAAATTTTTATCATATGTTAACTCTTTTATGAAAAAATTCTTTTTAAGAACAGAAAGTAGTAGGGAATAAGATATAATTGCTATAATATCCCATGCTCGTTTAATGTGATCCTGCGGATAATTCAGTTTTTCTCCCATAGCTATTCTTACAATTTCAATAACATGGAATATATCTATTTTACTTCGTTTCAGCTCTTTAATCGCCCATAATAAATAAATACAGCCCCCACAGTAGGATATTAAAGCCTTTGCGCCTGTGTCTTCTGCTTCTTTGAATTTTTTGAAACCTTCCGAAATAATATCAAATGGGATTGAAATATTTTTTACCCAAGAAGATCCTGCGCCGAATCCGCAACAAAGTGAATCTTTTCTATTATGCTTCATTTCATTAATATGACATCCACATTTATTTAATATTGCTCGAGGAACCTCCCAATAAGTACCACCTAAAGTTTTAGAATAACAATTATCATGAACTGTTACTTTCAAATTTAGCGGATTTTTTAACTGAATTTCACCAGAATTAATATTATCTAATAACCATTGGTTAAAATTTACAAATTCTTGAGTATGAACTACTCCCATCTCTTTAGGATGAACATCCTTAAATATATATTCAACCGCATCTAAACAAGCAACAATTCTTTTAACACCCCAATTATCAAAATCATTCTTTGTTCTCTGAGCGATCTGTTGTACAACATCTAAGTATCCTCCTTGGTACAAATATGCCCCACCTTCCCACTGATCAATTCTGGTAATAGGTTTAAAATATTCTAACAATTTACTTCCGCCTAGTATAAATGGAAATAAATGTGTATAATTTCCAATCAATAATGGTGTATCACTAGGTTTTGGGATATAATTAAACCATCTATAAATCCATCTTCTTTCTTGGTTTGATAAAAAAATATTTAGTAATTGCCAGATATTATTCTGTTCAGTAGGGCAAACAAAACGATATAATGGAGGTGCAGCTCTTTCTTTATACAAATCATTCCATCTTTCAAGAATTAGATTATATGGATTAGCATGTTGAGGACAATATAGATTGCATGAAAAACAAGTATTGCATCTCTTTAAGGTATATTTTGATTCTTTTCCTTCAATTAAATTCTTAATTTCCTCTTTTGCATCATCAATAGATAAATTTAAAATGGGACATAAATGGAGACATTCACCACATAAAGTACATAACTCCTCTTTAAATCCCGAAATTCTGTTAGATTTGCTCATCCTTACCATGCCTCCTTATATTTTGGGGGATCCTCGGGAATTTCAGCGATTCTAAAAGTTTTTTTTGAAAGTAGTTTGGGAACTTGCTTTCGTATCGCTCCCCAAAAGAAATTATTTCCTCTTTTCTTTTTCATTTTTGATGTCAAAGTAGGTTTTTCCCCTATTGCCATTTGTAATAACTCGATGATATGAAAAACTTTAAGTTTTCTAAAATAAAGTTTCTTATTTCCCATGAAAGTTGCTAAACATCCCGCACAATATACACATATTGCATCAGCTTTAGTTTTTTTAAAATCCTTAAAGTTTCTAAGAGTTGATGACCTGATTCTAAATGATTGATAAGCAGAATCTACAGAAAAACCCGCACCGATTCCGCAACATCTCATATCCTCCCTACATGATTCAGTTTCAATTACTTTTATCCCTATAGCATCTAAAATCTTACGGGGTAAATCCATATACGTATCTCCGAACATCTTAGAATAACAAGAGTCCTGTATCGTGACACTCATATCTAATTTATTCGTGATTTTTATTTCTCCATTTTCTATTCTTTCCCATAAATATTGTATATAGGATTTTATCTCATCAAATTTATAGGTTAATCCATAATGAGGAAGTACATTCTTAAAGACATTAGTACCTGCAGTACATAGAACAAGTAATTTTTTTGGTTTCAAAGTATTAAGCCATTTATCTAATCTCTTTGTTACTTGGAAAAGTTCATCTTTATATCCAGTTCGAAAGAGAGTTTCACCACAACAATATTCTAAACGTCCTCTTATATCCAAATTTTCGAAAAAGCTTGCTTGAGTAAGTTCAGCAAAAGTTATAATATTACAGCCCGGATATGTTAGAGTATCTTCTTTTAATGGATCTAAAGATGCCCATTTTTTAACAAGTTCTTTAGTATCTTTAGGTAAATGCTCCATTACATAGGATCTAAAATTAGGATAATGTGGATACAGTGTCATATAGTGTTTTCCTCTTTTTCTTAAACCTTCTTTTTTATATTGTTCATTCCACCGTTGTAAGATTAAGCTGGCTGGATAAGCATTTTTTGGACAGTAGAAGTTGCAGGAAAAACAACTCTGACATAAACTTAAGACCTTTTTTGTTTTTTCTCCTGCAATTAGTCGTTTTATTTCTTTAATAGCGAGATCTATGGGTAGTTGCATAACTGGACACTTATGAAAACAATCTCCACATAAATTACAGGCTTCCTCATTAAAATTACTAAAAAAAGATATGTCAACAGGTTTAATTTTAGCCATTTTTAACTCGTCTTAAACAATTTTTTTAGTTTTTATTGATTATAATGTCCCTTTATATAATATCTGGTGAATTAAATATAAACTTTTAAATTCATACAAGAATCTTAATTTAACTTTATGGAGCTAATATTAAAATTATCATATATGCTAACATTAGATTTCCTAATATAATTCCAGTATCTTTCAGTGATGTTCTTCCTAATAAATCAGTTCTAGGTTTTCTATAAATATACATAATTCCAAATGGGAAAAATATAATTGGTAAGAATATCCAGTATTTAGTAATAATGAATGAAATGATTGAAATTAGTAAAGATATTATACATGATACCCAGATTACCAATTGAGAAGTTTTTGGCTTTAATTTAGCCAATGAATCTCCATCAATCATTTCATGAACCATTTGTCCTGTAAATGCAACAGTTGTTATAACTGCTAATATCAGAGATTCATTTAATGCCATCTCGGGAAAGAAATTCATAAAAACATCACCCGCATTAATTTTAATCATAAAATAAGGTAAAATGATATGAGAAAAACCTAAAATAATATGATTAATAATAACAAGCTTTTTGAACAGACAATAAAAGACTACCATAACTACAATAAGTGCTAAATAGATTCCGAGAATAGGTCTCACTATAATATCATTTATAAAACACATAGTTCCAAGCATGAAACTTGCCATGGCAAGAACAGCAATTTCTTTTCTGCCATATCCTTTTACTCGTTCTAAGGTTTCCTTTTCATTAGGATCGTTCATGTCAATGACATCATTTAGAGTGTTTCCCGTTATCGCATAAAAAGCAAAGCCAGCTAATATCCAAATCTGCGAGCCTAAATCATATCCATTCAAATATATACTTAGGAGACATGGTATCAATACAGAAAAAATATATTCAACCCGAAGTAGTTTAAATCCCTTACTCATGAAAATATTACCTTAAAATTTTGCATTTAAAGTTATTTTTAATTATTCTTAAAATGATATAAAACTTTAGAGAGAAAATTAGAATTTTATATTGATTCATTGAATCATAATATAATAAAATTTTATGAGTATTTTTTTAAAGTTTAAATTCATTTAATACCATGCGAATAATTATGTTTGATTATGATGAATACAATAGATGGTTGAATGAAGCAGAAAATACATTCAAATCGGCTATTGTGGATAAGGAAAATGGATTCTATAATTGGTGTTGCTTCAAGTGCCATCAAGCAGCTGAATTCGCATTAAAAGGTCAATTATATGGCTTAGGATTGACTCCTTTTGGCCATTCATTAACCAAAATGATAAATGATTTAAAAAATCAAAAAATAGAGATTACTTCAATATTAACTTCCTGTAAAAAACTCGATTTACATTACATTCCCTCACGATATCCTAATGCACTTCCTACAGGGTCACCATTTGAATATCATGATAAGAATATTGCTGAAGAAGCCTTAATGAATGCTAAAAAAATAATTGATTTTGTCAAAGGTACTAAAAAATGAAGAAAAACTTAAAATTCATTAATACAGGCATTAAAAAATTCTATAATAATGTTATTAAATCACTAAAACCAAAATGTATTATCCTCTATGGATCTTTAGCTAGAGGAGATTTTAACGAGCGAAGTGATGCTGATATAATAGTAATATCTTCGGAACTCCCTGAAAACTATTACGAAAGAGCAGATTTACTTTATAAAATGGTTGAGACTTTAGATCCAATTGAACCTCTTGGTTTTACTCCTGATGAATTTATTGATATGATTAAAAATAGACATTGTACAAGTCTATTCGCAATGAAAGAAGGTAAAGCTTTGTATGGAAAGAATTATTTTTTATTTTTAAAGGAAATTAATGAAAAAGTTGTTAATCAATATAAAATAATCAAGGGAGATTCAGCTTGGATTCCTGAATCGATGAAATAATTAATTATTAAAGATATTATCTTGTACTTTGGATAAAACCCTTTTCTTTTTTCTGTTGTTCTTCCCATTTTTTACGTTCCGACCGAAGTCTAAAAAGATCTACATCTTTATAGATTAAACCTTCCTGTTTTGGAGGAACACTTCTTTCAACACGCTCCTTTTCTGGTGTATAAATAAGGGAATTCCCATAATCGGCAACATTAGCAAAGAAGGTATAAGCATAAATTGATCTGCGCGCATCAAAATGAACTGCTTTGAAATCTGCTGTAACTGGTGTAAAGGCAGGATTTAAAATTATATCAACAGGTGGTTCGAAATTTTTTAATTCGACTCTTAAATCCATGTCAAGAAAATCACGACAAATAGAAATGGTAATTCTCCCATATTCTGTATTGCATACTAATGTTTTATGAGGTAAAGTAGATGTATCTATTCCTTCTTTAAATCTGCCTTTCTCTAGGCTAATGATTGCTGGGATATGTTTTTCTTGTTTCCAGAGGAGTCCTTCAGGACCAATAATTAAGCAAACATTTTTCTTTGTTTCAATGTTGTGATATGACCCGGGGATAATATACATTCCATATGTCTTCGCAAGATTTGAGATATCTTCTACAAATTGTTTATATTTGAGATCTACTGCCATTTCTGGAAAAAGTAAAATATCTACGCTTTCTTGATGAGCCTTTTCAATCATTTCCTTCACTTTTGATTCAATATCACTAACTTTTTCTTCTTTTAGTGTTAATAAACCTTTAGGTTTCTCCTCATAAAACTCATTCATTATATCACCGGAGCTCGAGATACCAATTTGAGCAATACCAACTCTACACTGATTCCTTGGAGACTTTGGATAATCTTTTAACAAATCCCTGTATTCAATTTCATATTTTTTTGTTTTACTATCCTTTTCTAAGAAAGTACTAACTTCTTCAGAATATTGTTGAATTTCACCAATTCGTGGTGATTGGCTTGTTTCTATTGGACATGAAGGTGTAATAATACCTTCTATACTTCTTGAAATAGAGGGTTTATAAATTGTGTTTAGGGCAGAAACGAGTATTTTTTCCTCTTTGATCACTCTATTTAATCTTTCTAAAACTTCTATTTCTTTGTCCTTGTATCCCGCTTTATGAAACAGTTCCGCTGACGACCTTAAATAATTTGATCCATAATTTAGAAATTCTTGCTTTTTATTTACCTCTAATTCGTTATCAGCTTGGATTAAATACCAAGCAGCATCGAAATAGGTTGATGTTGCAAGAGCCCAATCTGAACCATTTTTAAAACCACCCTTATCATACAAATCTGCTGCTTTTCTTAGAATTGATTTAACATTTGGATACAAAGTTGTTTTAACTTCCATATCATGAGATTGATCAAATTTACATCCCTCTTCTAGAGCTAAACAAAAATTCGAATTACCCTGAGCTAGAAACTTTAATTTGCTTTCTGTAAAGTAGTCGCTAGCTTTTGCAAATAATTTTGCTGCTTCTGCGAATTTTTCTGGATCCTCGTAGTTTTCAGCTAATTCCATGCTTTCCCAAGCTCTACAGAGATGATATATTGCTTCTAATTCTGCTCGTTCTCTTTTAATTTTATATAATGTACAAATATCCCTGAATTGAGTTGCGGCATTACTAAATTTTTCGGCAGCAGCAATATGATCTCCTTTTTTTCCTAAAATTCTTGCTTCATCAAGATTTATCCTAGCTGAACAATGATTCATCCTTACTTTCGCTACTTTCTCAAGTTTTTTTAATTCTTTTGACCTTCTAACACTTTTCCTTATAAATCTAATTGTATAGACAGCATTATCAAAAAGATCTCTTGTTTTCTCATAGCTCTTTATAGCATCACCGTATTTTTCCTGCTTACTAAGATTTTCTGCTTCTTCTAAAGCTATCCAAGCTCCATAATAAGCTGCTTCATAATTAAAACTGGGTAGCATTTTTAAGATCTCAGTTGCTTCTTCATAATTTTCTTTGGCTTTTATATGATTTTCCCTTTTATGATACGCTTTAGCCTTTTCAATAAAATTCCAAGCTTTAGTATATTTTATCTTTTCATTAGTTCTTTCTTTCAGAGGTTTATATTCAATTGACGATAATGAATCCTCATGAGCTTTCTCTGCTTTTTGATAATATTCTGCAGAGACTATATGATTTCCTAAACGATCTTCTAAACGAGCGATATATTCATAACAAGCAGCTGTATAATAATAATAACCTTTTTCTGAAGAATCAATAAGTATACGTAGAAATAACTCTCTTGCTTGTATTAGGAATTTCTCTTCAGTAGTTAAAATACCTAATTCTTCATAAAGTAAAGCTAAACGTATTTGAATTGCTAAATAAAGTCTATAAGATTCAATTGAATATTTAATACTATTTTTAGCAGCTTCTATTGCAAGTTTTAAATTCTTAATTTTTTCTTCTTTATCGTTAGTGATATCAGCAAGAGTCTTATATGCTCTGTAAAGCGAAATGAAACCAGCTGCTCTTGCATTTCCTCCTTTATAGTCTTTTGAAAGATTTTCAGTCTTATTAGCATTATACAACATTTTTTGAATATATTCCTCTTGAGGATCATCTTCTGAGGCAAGAATAGCTAATTGTGAATAAAAATGAGATAAATACTGATGAATATATACAATATAAGGACCAAACGCAAGTCTTTTTAATGCTTTATTAGCATATTCAATTCCTAATTTAGCATAAGACTTCCGCATATCCGCCCTTAAAAAACTTCTGCTTGCGAATTCGTTATAATAACCTATAGGTATAAAATCCATAAAGCAATAAATCCCTGTATATAAATTTTCGAAGATTTTATCTAATTTCTGAACTTCGCGCACATCATTTAGGATTCTGTTCTGTAGATATTCAAATCTGCCAAAAATACCAGCATGATAATCTATACTATATATAACACTTATAGCTCCAAGAATATTTCTTGAATTTTTTAAAAATACAACAGATTTTTCTAATAACTCAAATCCTTTTTCAGCAAACTTTACTCGTTCTTTTCTTTCTTCAACAAGTAAACTCCCAAATATACAATACATGAAACCAGTAAAGTGATAAATTCCTCCAAGAATGAAATAATCAATCTCATCATCACTATTTTGTGCTAAATGTAGTGTTTCTTCACATCTTTTTAAATGCCTTTTGTTTATTTTTTCCTGCTTTTTATCTCCATAAGTAAGTTCCGTCCACCTATTGATATGAAACATTAAAAAAAATTCGCCATACAATAGCCTAATTCTAATTTCGATTGTATCAACTTCTGTTAGAAGTGTCCACGCCTTTTCTATTAAATTACGATCCTTTTGGCTATAATACTCTAATTCAGAAGGATTAGAACATATTGATATATGTAAAATCATTGGCTCTACAGCCAGAGCAGACAATCTTATGAAATTTCTCATATCATTTGCTTTTGAATATTCTTCAATAAGTTCTAAAAAAATATCAACTGATTTTTTTATATTATTTCTCGCCTCTTCAATTGACCTAATAACGAAGCAACTTTGAGAGAGTGCTTTAGCTTCACATTCCCTACTTAAGAGTTTATCATTGGTTTGGTCAAAAAGACTCTCCGCCTTTTTAAACGCTTTAACAGATTGCTCATTCCAATTTAAATAGTCTTCTTTAATTTCTGAAGCATAAACAGCTCGAAGGCATATATCCCCTAGTTTATTATAAATCTTGGCAGCATCCTGTAGCAAGTTTTTCTCTAAAAATGATTTAGCAACTTTTTCATATAAATTGGCTGATTTCTCCCAATTATAATTCTTTTCCTCTATTTCTGCTTCATTTATTAATTCAGTTTGAGCGATTCTTACCATCCCTAATTATTCATTAATATTAAATTCGAGATATTGGTTTTTTGGGTTTCAATTTTTTATCTTTAAGAATAATTAATATTAGCTGTGCCAGTTTAAAACATTTTATATAAAATTTCTTAAAAATGTAGAATAGGAAAAAAGGTATAATATTGTACTTTAGATAAATTGGACTTCTTTTATTGTCTTTCTTCCCATTTTTTGCGTGCTGATCACAATTTAAAAAGATAAATATCTTTAAATAGATGACAGTTTTCCTTATTTTTTAATTACCCAGATACTATCTCCCCCTTCTCTTATAAAATTTGCATTAGTAAAAGGAGTTGATTCAATAAATTCTTTGAAGCTTTTTTCATTATAAAACAGAGAAGTTTTTGCTTCTGTAAACTTATGTGTGATATCAAAAAGTTGAAATCTCTTTTTCGGTGTAAATGTATCAGGAATCATACTTTCTCCAATCAGTAAAATCCCATTATCCTTCAACAAGGAATATAGATTCTTAAATACACCTCTTCGATAATTCTCATCAGTGTTCATTTCATGGAGAACTTGATTTAATATAATCAAATCAAATTTTACCTTAAAAGAGCGTGAAAATTCATCAATTTCTGTCTCAAATATTTCAATTCTTTCATTCCAACTATTTGTTTCTATTATTTTTTTTGCATGTGCTAATGCAAGAGGATCGATATCAATTCCTACAAATCTTGCGTTTTTATACTTTTTTGCCCATGTTTCAAGATTAAATCCATAACCACATCCTAGTTCAAGAATAATACCTTTCTTTAGTATATTTTTACAAAAATTTTCAAACTTTTTAGAAAACAATCTTTCTACTAAAGTTCCAAACCTTGCCCCACGTTCCTGTAGATCTTTCATAACATCTCCAGGTAAATCCAATATGCTCCAGATTTTACCTGTTTTAAAACTTTCTATTAAAATATCCTGAGCTGGAGCCATGTAATAGAATGCACCGAGTGTGCCCCCAATATAAAACTCATTATTTCTATCAATAAGTAAATCATATACATAAGGAGCTGTTTTCAAAATTTTCTTTTCTGAATTTGCGATTTCAAGTATACCACATTCAAGTGCCAAATGAAGCCAACCATCTAAATACTTAAAATCTAAATTTAGGTTTTCAGACAGTTCAATCGGAGTGAAAATCACTACATTATATTTACCAGAACTATGTGATGATTTAACTTTTTCAAATAAGTAATTAAAAATGCCTAAACGTCTGCCCATCCCAATTAATATAACGGTATTAAATCCATAAAGACCGTTTATAGCAAATTTTTTTATTTGATTGCTAATAGTAATTTCAGGTTTACTTTCATTTTCCGTTTTAATTAATTTCACCACATTGTATTTTCTTTATTTATAAAAGCAGTTATTTATCAAAAATTAGATTAAATTAACTTTTCGTATTTAAATTTCTTTAAGAATAATAACTTCCTCTGGTAGAAATGATTTCAAAATGTTACTTAATTTCCTATTATCTTCTATTGGAATACCTCTAATTATAAATTGAGATTTCTTCATAGGATCTACTTTCCATTCAAATTCATTCAGAAGATAAGGTTTTATATCAATAAATTTATCCTCCGGTTCAATCATGAAATCATCCATAAGTTTCTCAAGATCTTTAATTTTTACCATTTTCTTTCTCCTATTTTACATTTAAAATTGGATTGAAAAGTTATTTTTAAGGTGTACAATTAAAAATTAAATTTCAAAATTTATAAAGTTTTAAAAATCACATCCTAAAAGTACATTCTAATTGCCAAACCCATCAATACAACAGCAACCAAAAGTTGTAGGTTTTTCTTATGTATTTTTCCAGAAATTTTAGCCCCAAAAACTGAGCCTGAAATAGCTCCTAATCCAATTAAAATTCCAATTAAATAGTCTATTTGACCTATAATGCTTTTAGCAATAGTATTATATATTGCAGTGAAAAATATTATACCAACTGAAATTGCGGTTGCATTATGAATAGGATAGTGAAGAATTATGTGAAGAGATGGAGTATTGATGATACCTCCTCCAATACCTAATAAATTAGCAGTAAAGCCCGCTAAGAAAAATAATGGTACCGATTTTTTCAAATTAGATTTATAATCATGATCACTGAGTATAAAATTATTATCAAATTCCTCCTGAGAGGGATTAAATTTCCTTGATTTAATTGACTTATATATCATATTTATTCCAGCTATAAGTATTGTTGTAGCAAATAAAATTTTTAATATATGACTTTCTATTTCAATAAACGTGAATAGTATAGTACTCACAAGGCTTCCTAAAATTGAAAATGATGAAAAAATGATAACTTGTTTAATATGTAATTTTTCTTCTTTGAAATAAGTAAAAAATCCTGCCCCAGATGATATTAATATTATAAAAGCAGAAGTGTCCACGGCTATATTAATAGGCATGAGAAATAATAGTACCATAGTACTAACAAAGAAAACTCCGCCTCCTATTCCGGCAAGAGAACTAAGTATGCCAAATATAAATCCAAAAACGAGTAAAATGATTATAAGAAGAGTATCCATATATAATGTGAAATACCTTAAGTTATTATTAGTTTTCTAAAATATGAGGACTTAATAGAATAATAATATATTATTAAGTCAAGATTATAATTATGGATAAATTATTATAAATTAAAATTCATTTCTCTCTTAAATATGCCCGATTCTAACGCTGACAAGTTAGTACTTGAATTAGTTGCATGCGATCGTTGTAAAAATCCTTTTATGATGCCAAAAGGAGAAAAATTAAGAAAGCAAGAAAAAAGTGAAGAAATTGTCTGTGAAAATTGTATTAAATTACAAGAGAGAAAAAAAAAATTAACAACATCTGTAATGGAATCTCAGAAAGAGATCAAAACAACTATAAAAGAATATAAAGATAAATTAGAAACAGCAGACACTCAAGATAACAAGAAAATCTTTTATGAAAAAATCAAAAATCAATCTGAAATTTTAACAAAATCAGTCGAGCTCCTTAAAAAGATTGAGGAAACTAATAGTGAGAAATATATCGAGGAATATAAAAAACTTTTCGAAAAATTGAAAAAGGAAGCTTCTTGATTGAGTCTTAAAAATACGTTCATTTCTTAGTAAAAACTAAACCTATATTCCTAATTCTTTTGTTAGATTGATATTTAGCATCTATTTTCATAAACTTAGAAAGAATTCTTACAATAATATTCCAAAATTTACGAAACAAAACATTGGATTCGTATTTATTTCTTAATTGGATAAGACTCTGTTCAATTTTTTTAGGATTCGTAGATTGTATATCTGCTATTATCATTAATCGCCCATAAACGCCAAAGATTCTTAGGTTTCTTAGATTAAATTTATTGAAAAGAGAAATAATTTGTTTTATTTCATACCGTCTATAATGTCCTATTATTTTATCCTGGATTGTGTAGTATTTCATTCTGTGAGGAACTGTTATTACAGCTATCCCATTTTTTTTTAGGATCCTGCCTATTTCTGATACTGCTAAGTTATCATTTTCAATATGCTCTAAAACGTCAAGAGCACTTATAAAATCAAATGCTTCATCTCTATATGGTAAGTTATTAAGATCTCCACACAGAGGATAACATATGTTTTTATTTTTATATTGATTTAATGGAAGGTCTGCAATGTCAAAGAAAGATTTGTGTTCTATATTATTTAGAAAAGAGAGAATTGAATTTCCAGACGAACCGAGATCAATACCATGCGCAAATTTTCTTTTAGTATTGACAAATTCTTTCAATAAATCAAACTTACATCTTATTCCAGGAGATAAATAGTACTCTGATAGCGTTCTAAAGGAAAAATTTTTGTGTTTATCATAAAAATCCTTTAGCATCAGTTTAATTTAAAATATTTATTCATAATAACTTTCTTACTAAGTTTAAAATAAAGTTTAAAAAAAAGGGAATATTAAAATTTAAAATGATTCAACTCTCAGTATTTTTAGAAGATAGACCCGGTGAACTTGCTAATCTTATAAAACTACTTATGGATAATAAAATCTTTATACGAGCCTTAACAGTAGCAAAAACCAGTGAATATGGTTTAATATTAATTTTAGTTGATAATCCAGAAAAATGCATTAACTTATTAGAAGAAAAGGATTTTCTTATCTCTACCACTCATGTCATTGCTGTCAGATTGAATGATCATCCTAAAGCACTTTATGATATACCAAAAACTTTAGGAGATCATGATATTAATATTGATTATTTTTACTCTACTTTAGTAATAGATGAATCTATGCTTATATTACGTGTTGAAGACACAATCATCGAGGAAGCAGTAGATATATTAGAAAAAAAAGGATTTACCATTATAGAAAGGTAGAGTTAGATACTGTTTTTTAGATTTTTCAACCCATTTTATTCTCAATTAATTTGATCTTTTAATTGAATAATAAAACTTAAGAATTTTTAGCAATTAAAAGGTATACAATTAAACTATTATCAAAAAGGTAAGATATATGAGTATTAAATTTACTGAAGAACAAGAAATGATTCGGGAAAGTGTAAGGGAATTTGCTCAAAGTAAAATAGCTCCAATTGCTCTTCACATGGAAGAAATTAAGGAAATTCCTAGAGATATCGTCAAGGGAATGGCAGAATTAGGACTTATGACATGTACAGCAGATGAGAAGTATGGTGGACCTGGATTAGATGCCGTAAGTGCTGGAGTCATAGCAGAAGAATTAGCAAAAGCAGATTGCACAGGTTCTACATGTGTATATTACTTAGTTCCAGCCTCATGGGGTTTTCTTTTGAATAAATATGGAACAGAAGAAGCAAAACAAGAAATATTTCCTAAAACTGTTTCAGGTGAATGGTTCCTTGGAATAGCTACAACTGAAAGTGATGCTGGTTCTGATGTAGGCGCCACTAAGACAACCATAAAGCCAGATGGAGATGGATTTGTGGTGAACGGTGAAAAAATGTATATTAGTGGAGTAAGAGAGGCAGTAACACACGGGGGCGGACATATCACAATTGCCCATCAAACTCCTGAGCGTGGGACAAGAGGAATGACTACATTTTATTTACCATTAACTGCTGAAGGAATAACACCTACCTATATTAACGATTTAGGTCGAGAGGGGATTTCATGTGGTGGGTTCTCTATAGATAATGTAAAAATCCCAAAACATTATATATTAGGAGAAGAAAACAGAGGATTCTACATACTCCATGAAGGATATGAATATGCTAGGGCATTAATTTCTGTAATTTGCGCATCCGCTGGCTTGAAATCATTAGAAAATGGCTTGAAATATATTAAAGAAAGAAAATCATTTGGAAAACCTTTAGCACAATATCAAGAAATAAATTTTAGACTAGCTGAACATTATACAAAATTGAATATGTTAAGGGATTTGGGTTATAAAGCTTTAAAGACTATTGATTTAGAACAAGAAGGCAAGGTAAGTAGATTCGAAACAAGTAATATTGTGGCTCAAGCGAAGATGTTCTGCTCAGACTGGGCTTGTGACGCTATAAATGATGTCATGCAATGGCAAGGTGCTTTTGGATATTCACGAGAATGCCTTGATCAAGCCGCATGGAGAGCTGTTAGATCATTTTCACTTGCAGAAGGAACAAAAGAAGTAATGAAGATGATTGTAGCAAGAGAGCTAATAGGTAAGAAACAATATTAATTAACTTTTTTTTATATTTTTAATATTTTTATTTAACTCTTAAAAGATTGAGATTGAATTTAGAATCTTATTTGAATTTTGATGAAACTATGAGATTTATTGTATGTGTAAAACAAGTTCCAGATACAACTGAAGTTAAAATAGACCCAGAGACCAACACATTAATAAGAGAGGGTGTCCCCAGTATACTGAATCCCTTCGACCAGTTTGCACTTGAGGAAGCTATTAAGATCAGACAAGAAGGTGATGAAATTATTGTTATTTCCATGGGGCCACCTCAAGCTAAAAAAGCTTTATTGAAATGTCTAGCATTAGGGGCAGACAAAGCCATCTTACTAAGTGATAGAGCTTTTGCTGGTGCTGATACATGGGCGACATCATATACTTTAACTCAGTGTATCAAGAAAATTGGTGATTTTAATATCATTTTCTGTGGTTTACAAGCAATTGATGGAGACACTGCTCAGGTAGGACCTGAAATTGCGGCTCAATTAGGTATTCCTCAGATAACACACTGTGAATGGGTTGAAAAATTGGAAGGCAAAAAATTAACAGCAAAAGTTCAGACAGATGATGGGTACAAAATTGTAGAAGTAAGACTTCCAGTACTTATAACTGGAATTACTCCATCTTCATTTGAACCAACAAATCCTCCGATGATGAGTATAATGAAGGCTAATAAAAAGCCGTTTTCTACATGGGATGCGGATGAACTAGGGGGTAATAAGGATAATTATGGATTGAATGGGTCATTAACTGAAGTTATTAAAGTATATTCCCCTCCCGCAAGACAGCAAGGTGTTGTTATTGATGAAGAAACGGCTGAAGATGCTGTTCAAAAACTAATTGATTTATTATCTAAGGATAAGGTGATTTAATCTGATAACTGTAGATAAGGAAAAATGTACCGGATGTGGACTCTGTGAAAAAGCATGTCCGTTTGGTGCAATAATAATTGTAGATAAAATCGCACAAATTGGTGATGAGTGTACGCTCTGTGGTGCGTGTGTCAATCAATGTAATTTAGGGGCAATTACAATTCAGCGGAAAAAAATTGAAGAGATTGACCTATCAAAGTATCAGGATGTATGGGTTGTTGCTGAAATAAAAGATGGAAAGGTTAGAAATGTCTCATTTGAATTGCTGGGTAAAGCAAGAGAGTTAGCAGATATTATATATCAAAGAGCTTGTGTGTTACTTTTAGGAGATAATGTAAAAAGATTTTCTCAGGAGTTCTCTAAGCGTGGTGCTTACAAAATATATGTTGCTGAACATGAAGCTCTTAGGGATTATCATACTGAAACTTATTCTTCTGTAATTACAGGATTAATTTCAAAATACAAACCAAATATTGTATTATACCCAGCAACTATAAATGGAAGGGATCTAGCACCAAGAGTAGCTGCTACTCTTGAATTAGGACTTACTGCTGATTGTACCGGGTTGTCTATACGAGATGGATTATTATTACAAACAAGACCAGCATTCGGTGGAAATATTATGGCAGATATTATATGCGCTGTTACACGCCCACAAATGGCAACAGTTAGACCTAATGTTATGGAAATGGCACCAATCCAAGACAGTGATAATGCAGAAATCATTGATGTGCCTGTAAAAGTAGATCTTCAAGGATTAAAGGTAAAAACCAAAGAAGAAATCCGTGGGACTGCTTCTGAATGTGGTATTCCCGTTTGTGAGGCAGATACTATTGTATCTGGTGGAAGGGGCGTTGGAAGTAAGGAGAATTTTAGATTAATTGAAGATTTAGCCAACGTTTTAAATGCAGCTGTAGGAGCAAGCAGAGCAGCAGTTGAGTTGGGCTGGATTCCAAAAACACAACAAGTCGGACAAAGTGGAAATACAGTTTCTCCGAAAATTTACATCGCATGTGGAATCTCAGGAACAATCCAACATTTAGTTGGAATGAAAAGTAGTGATATTATTATTGCCATAAATAAAGATCCTGAAGCTTCGATATTTAGCGTAGCAAATTATGGTATTGTGGGCGATTTATGTGAAGTTCTACCTTTATTGACTGAAGCTTTAAAGAAAAAGGTAAGTGAAAAATAAATTTAAAAAAGATCATCATCAAGATCTTCGTTCCCTTCGGGGAATCTTCCGAATTCTTGCATAAACTGTTGCAATAATTCACTTTCTCTTTTTGTATACATTGGATCTTCATCAAAATTAAAATAGCAAGCATTCGAATTTGTTGATAATTGTTCATTCAGCGCTAAGCGTAAATTAGGAGTCCCTTGTATAAGGATTATCTCTTGATTCTCATTTAGAATTTGAATTGCACCTTCAGTTTCAGGTACATTTTGAATATTCTCTTTAGTTAAGTCTAACCATTTTTGAGGTGGCAATGTAACGGGTGAGATTTCAAATCGTAAATCACATCTTAAACATCGATTTGCCTCTTCTAATGCTAAAGGTTCATCAAAACCTAGTTCAATTTCACTAAAACTGTTCTGACGTTCTTCTGATGATAAAAGTGGCATTTGAACACGTTGTTTATCATAAAAAGCTTCATCACGTCCTAAGTTTGGATTAGGGATGTCTGGCTCAATAAAAATATCTTCAATCTCACCATTCCCTCCCAGGTACTTATCAATTGAAGAAGCTGCCTTCTGTCCCATCTCAATTGCATCAACTACAGATCCCGGACTACTTGTAACTTCACCACCAGCATATATTCCTGGAATGTTCGTCTCTAAAGTTCCTTTTTTAGTTTGAATTAAACCCGATGTAGAGATTTTAATTTTACTCTCAGTCCCTAAAAGAGATAAATCAGGAATTTGACCTATAGCCATTATTACCATATCCGTTTTAATAGATTTTGCATTAGTTTCATCAAAAATAGGATTAAATATATTTTTCTCGTCGAACACAGAGTCGCAGTGGACAAACTCTATCTCAGTTACTTTACCATTAGTATCGACGATACTTCTTGGGCCCCAGGAACAATTAAGTGTTATGCCTTCATCTATCGCTTTTTGAATTTCCCATTCATGAGCAGGCATCTCTTCCCTACATTCTAAACAGATTAATTGGACTTCTTTAGCACCAAGTCGTCGTACAGTTAAGGCTACATCTATAGCTACATTCCCTCCACCAATAACAATAACATTTTCTGTTACTTTAACTTCTTCACCAAGATTAACTTTTTTAAGAAAATCAAGACCCCCGTGAATATTCAGCAAATCCGAACCTTCTATCTTAAGTTTTTTAACATTTTGTGCACCAACGGCAAAAAATATTGCCATAAAACCTTGACTTTTCAAATCATCAAGTGACAAGTGCTCCCCTACAACTTTATTAGTTTGAATATCAATTCCTATACTCAAAATATGGTCAAGATCCTTTTGAAGGACTACTCGTGGTAATCGATATTCAGGAATTCCAACTCTTAGCATGCCACCAACATATGAATTACTTTCAAATACAGTAACAGAATGCCCGAATCTTCTTAAATAATATGCTGCTGTGAGACCAGAAGGTCCAGAACCTATAACAGCTACCTTTTTACCCGTGGAAGGGAGTATTTTAATTTTTTGTCTCCAAAATTCACTATCATGTTCCAAAGCAAAACGTTTTAAAGCACAAATAGCAACAGATTCATCAATTTGGCTTCGACGGCACTCAAATTCGCAATCATGAAAGCATACTCTTCCAAGAACTGAAGGAAAAGGTGTTTTTTCTCGGACGACTGCTGCTGCTTCAGCATATTTTTTCTCTGAAATTAATCGAATATAACGTGGTACATCAATCCCTAATGGACAAGTATCTCTACAGGGAACAAGTAATTTTTCGCGTTCAGCCCAAAGGATATCTTTATCTGTGAGTGCTCCTGTAGGACAAACCTCAACACAAGCTCCACAAAATTTACAACCAGATTCTTTAAGTGAAGGCGCAAGACTTCCAACTATAGTTTCTCCATCAGAATATATAAATCCTAAAGCCTCAATACCGCGAACATCTCGACAAACTCTAACACATCTTGTACATCCAATACATAACTCGTAATTTCGAATGAAAAGTGGTTCATTTTCAATAATAGCACGACCTTGAGGTTTATAACGCGGAGTGTCTTCTCGAATTCCAACAAATTCTGCAACCTTTTGCAATTCACATCGTTCTAAAATTGGGCAGCATCGTTCATCTACTGGTACATTAGGTGAACACGGTTCACGACTACAACCTTCACGTTGTGCACACATTAAACATGCATGAGGGTGGTTTGAAAGTATTTCCATCAACTTTTCACGCCGTAGAGTTTGAATCTCTGGCGTATCAGCCGAGATTATCATACCTTCTTTTATAATAGTACTACAAGATGTCTGTAATCCTTCAATACCTTCTATTGTAACTACACAAAGTTGACATCCCTGATGTTCTTGAGAATCCATATTTTTGAACTTAAAATCTCCTTGGAAAACTACTTCATTTGGCTTTATTCCTACTAAAGGTGGTAAATCTGGATGAGCACAAAGACTAGGGATATATATTCCAGCGTTTTGAGACGCTTCCAAAATAGTAGTTCCTTTCTTAGCTTCAACTTTAGTTCCATTGATACTTATTGATATCGTTTCCATTTTATACACTCTCTAAAATTAATTAAATCTAGAAATAATCTTAAAAAAAATTATGGTATGTTTTGATATTTATCATTGAAAAACTGAGATTTGCATGTGGAAATCTGAGTATTTTTCATTTCAATAAAAAGCAAGATTATCTAATAAATATATAACTACAGTTGAACTAAAATAGCATATATATGGCTCGAAGAAGTGATAAAGATATCAAGCAATATTATGCAGATCGGGCTTATGAATATGATAAGACATATTTGAGACCTGAACGTCAAAAAGACATTAAGAAACTTCAAAAACTGCTAAAAA
>Ga0307378_10004643_pt1 | contig 19462 bp, 16 predicted proteins | sample UN1MG_FD_202238 | JGI IMG/M metagenome (GOLD analysis project Ga0307378, IMG submission 202238) | Soil microbial communities from Risofladan, Vaasa, Finland - UN-1 | ecosystem: Environmental > Terrestrial > Soil > Coastal area > Acid sulfate soil | place: Finland: Risofladan, Vaasa | collected... | reverse complement strand
CGGGCCAAGCACCGTCCGGACCAGATGAGCGGCGGCGAGCAGCAGCGCGTGGCCGTGGCCCGCGCCCTGGCCACCAATCCCATTCTGATCCTCGCAGACGAGCCCACCGCCAACCTGGACACGGATAACGGCCGGCAGGTGATGGAGATCATGTTGCGGCTGAACGAAGAGACGGGCACCACCTTCGTCTGTGCCACCCACGACCCCCGCGTCGTAGCCTTCGCCCGGCGCGTGGTGGAGTTGCGGGACGGCAAGGTCTCAGACGACCGGCGCCTGGGGGGAAATCCGAGATGACTGGTCGGCGCTGGGGCCTAGCCACGGTGCTTGTCTTGCTGCTCGGCGTTTTCGCCACCGGCTGTGGCGGCGCCCCCGAGCCGTCGCCGACGCCTGTGCTCACCGCACCAACCCCGGCGCTCCCCTCGCGGTCCGCCAGAGGCGCAGTGACCGCCTCGGGAGAGGTGGTGGCTGCCCAAGAGGCCCAGATGGGGTTTCCCATGGCCGGCCAGGTGGAGGCAGTGCAGGTGAGCCTTGGAGACGAGGTGCTGGAAGGTGATACCCTCGTCTCGTTGGAGTCCTCCACCCTCGAGGCCGGAGTGGCTCAAGCCCAGGCCGCCGTAGACGCTGCCCGGGCCCAACTGGCCGAGTTGGAGTCCGCCCCTCGGCCGGAGGAGCTGGCCATGGCCGACGCTGCCTACGCAGGCGCGCTGGCCCAATATCACAAACTGGAGGCCGGACCCAGCGACGAGGAACGGAGGATCGCACTGGCCGCTCTGAGGAAGGCCGAGGCCGCGCTGGTGCAGGCTCAAGCGGCCTACGACGCGATAGCCTGGGTGGAAGAGGTGGCGGAGATGCCCCAGACTCTGGCCCTCCAGTTAGCCACTCTGGATTACGAGAGCGCCCTGGCCAACTATCAGCTGGTTACCCGAGGTGCGCTTCCAGAAGACCTGGAGGCGGCCTGGCGCAACGTGAAGAGCGCCATCGCCCAGGGGGACAAACTCCGGGCGGGGCCCACCCCTGAGCAACTGGCCATCGCCCAGGCGTCCGTGGCCCAGGCAGAGGCGGCCCTGGAGGTGGCCCGGGCCATTTTGAATCAGGCTACGCTGACCGCCCCCTTCTCAGGGACCGTAGCGGACCTACAGGTGAGCCCGGGGGAGATCGTGGTGCCCGGCCAGGTGGTGCTCACTCTGGCCGATCTCTCCCAGCTTCAGGTGGAGACCACCGACCTCAGCGAAAGGGACGTGACCGACGTGCAGGTGGGCCAGGAGGCTACGGTCTATGTGGAAGCCCTCAGTGTGGATGTCCCGGGACGGGTGGCCCGTATCTCGCCCCTGGCCTCCACGGTCGGTGGCGACGTGGTCTACACCGTGGTCATCGCGCTGGAGGAGCAGCCGGAGGGTCTGCGCCTGGGCATGAGCGTGGAGGTGGAGATTGTCACGGAGTAGGGTGCAGCCGCCGCGCTCGTGTTGAGTTGCGCAAAGGCTGCGCAGCTTGGGCTTTCGCTGTGCGTGACGATCCCCCGACGGTATGTATGCGGTGACAGACTACTGCCCCCGACGCCGCCCTTCCACCGTGGGTTCGCACACCTCATCCAACACGCCTCCTCTCTTCCCCTCTGGCTGAGAGATTCGACGCACCCAGTCTCTCGGTTCTCGGGATCCCCCAACAACTTGTCTCGTCAACGAAGATGTGATATGCTCTGCTGGGCACGCAAGAACGATGTGCATTGCGGGGATCATTGCGGGGCGCAGCCACGCTGGCTCTCCGTAGCATAAGGATGTGGGAGCGCTTTGGGGGCAGCATGGGGCACATCACGGAGTAGGCTGCACACGGATGGTGGGATGGAAACCTTCTCGCAACGGCAGGGGCTGAAGACGGTGCGGACACAGATTCAGCTGGAGTCGATGGACGAATCACTGAGGAACAACCTGTGGGATGCACTGTGCCTCTTCTATTGGAACGACGTCTATGACATGCCAGGCGCTAGTTGGCTTTCGTATCACAAGGACATGAGAACCCTTTTCCACGCGTTGTGGCATCGACACTTCGCGAAGCCGCTCGACACCCTGAGCAGCTCTTGGTCTCAGACGTACCACGAGATGAGGGAGTACTTCTTCCAATGCTCGTGGAACGAGGCGTACGACTTTGTGGAGTTCGTGGCCGCGAACTACCCTCTTCGAGTGAAGAACCACGAGTTCAGAGAGTTCTGCAATGGTGTGCTGGAACGGAATCTCTCGGCGTACCGGTTCGTTGGCGGGGAGGTTACCGACATAACCTCCGAGGAAGAGATTGCCGAGATCGAGGTGGCCTTGGATGCCACAGCAGGCTTGAAGGGAGTGAACACCCATCTGCGGACCGCACTCAAGCTTCTAGCCGATAGAGAATCGCCAGACTACCGGAATTCTATCAAGGAGTCGATAAGTGCGGTCGAGAGCCTGTGCGAGTTGATCTCGGGTGATGAGAACGCGACGTTGGGTCAAGCGCTGAAGCAGATAGAGAAGCAGGCGGAACTCCACGGAGCCCTGAAGGGCGCCTTCGAGAAGCTGTATGGCTACACCAGTGACGCGGATGGAATACGGCATGCTTTGCTCGAGGAGCCAAATCTAAGGTCCGAGGATGCCAAGTTCATGCTGGTAGCGTGCTCAGCCTTCGTGAACTATCTGCTGGCGAAGGCGTCCAGGGCAGGGATCGAGTTGCGAGGCCCTCCGTGAAATGGCACCCTGCACGCCGCGCCAGCGCCACTCGGTGCCTCATCTCGGAGTTCGAGTGAGGTGGGTGCCTCAGTAGCTTGCGCGGCGGAACAAGGGGCAAGGGGGCGGACAACACTGGAGAAGCGGCTGGCACGAGCACGCACGTCGGGCTGTTCTGGCTGAGACCTGAATTGAAGCTGGAGTTGGGCCTGCAGTGGGTTCTCTGATTGCCGGGAGGATCATGCCAAATGGCGATTGAGTCCTTGTCTGGCTTGTGGGGTAAGGCGAAATCGAGCGCGCCGGTGCTCTCTGTTGTGGTCTCCGTGTTGGTTCTCCTGCTTGGAGGCGGTTTCTTCTACACCCAATGGTGGAACGTTCCAGATCTTGCATACACAATACTGCCTACCTATGCGCTTGAGAATCAATCTTTTGGCGGGATCGTCGTGGAGAACCGGGGCCGGGCGACTGCGCACGAAGTATCCATCCGCTTGCAGGATCTGGGATCCGCCATAGACGAGTACGAAATTCAAAGTGACGACCCTTGCACAGTGAAGCAGGGAGGAAGAGGCGACACCGAGTTGACTCTTTGGTTGGACAGGATGGTTGCTGGCTCTTCGGTGTCTATATACTTGCTGACCTCGGGGCCAAATCGGTTCGACAACATGGCGGTGACAGCAGAAGAAGGAGCCGCACGGGTAGCCTCGGCACGCTCAGAGAGCTCGACGATCTCCTACATAATAGTGCCCGTGCTCGTCGGTTTTGCGCTCGCAGTCTTGTCGCGTTTCATCTCCGCCGCCCTAGATCGGAGGCCGGCCACCATCGGACGAGGTCAAGTCGAGGCGATCCGAGATGAGGTGCAATCGATCACTCTCCCGTACGACTTCATAGATCACTTTGCTGAAGGTCGGCAGCGTGGTCATTCTGGCTCCCACATCGAACCACACCTGACTGCTACCTGCGGGAGAGAAACAAAGAGGGCCATATTCGAACACCCCCCGGAGGAAGCCGACAAGTTGAGTACCCTAAGGTACGATCTGGTACTTCCCCCGGATGCGGATGCGGTTGAGCTAGTAGGCTTTGTCGGGATCGAGACGGAACGTCCCGACGGAGAGGGTCGCAGGCAGGCCGGCCGCAGGCCAGACAACCCCGTCCAGTTCGAGATCCTGATCGACGGTGAAGTACACTTCAAGGTACAGAAGCAAACTAGTGAGTGGGAGGAATTTGCGATTCCCATTCGGCGGGATGAGGCTGGTTATGGGAAGTATAGCATTTGCTTCAGGACGAACTGTCTCGGCGATCCCAGCGCAAACTGGGCAGTCTGGGGAGAACCCCAACTAGTTGAGATGACACTGTAGCCCGCAAGCGCGAACGACGCTTGGATTGCAGCGCATGAGTTTGCGGCCACCTGTCTTGGCAGAAAGCTATGTCGGACGAAGCAACAAAACCCGTGAGTGCCAGTGAGCAGAGGGCACATCTTACGTTCCGGCGGCTCTTGCTAGCCAAACAACTGTACGAGCATGGGCTCGATCATTCCAACAAAGCAGGCCCTCTCAATAACATGATAGGTGTCCACAACTTCCATAATGCTATCGAGATAGTCCTTCGGGGAATCTTCCTGCACTACGAGATTCGTGCCGACAAACAGCTGAATATCGAGTTCGAGACTATGCTGAATGAAATCGATAGACACGAAGCCTTCAGAGACAAGGGAATCAGGCTGCCTTACCGCCAAGAGCTAAGAATCCTCAATCAGGTTCGCAACGCTCTTCAGCATCACGCGGTGGAGCCGGCTCCTAGCGCCATGGAGGACTATAGGGTATTCACACGGCGATTCTTGGAGCAGGCATGCCAAGTGTACTTCGAGGTGGAGTTCGACAGCCTTTCGCAGCTCGATATGATCGAGGATGCGGAGCTCAGGGAACTGCTCAGGTTGTCTCTCTTGAGCATTGAAGAACACAAGTTCGGGAAGAGTCTGGCCCTCTCGAAGCTCGCGTTCGAATGGGCCTCTATGGCTGTGTGGAGCTTCCTCCCTCGGAAAGATTTCCACATCTTTCGACTGCTGGCCACCCGTCCCAGTGCACAGTTCAGAGACTACGAAAAGTGCCTTAAGACACTCGCCAACGATGTTCGCAATGCTGAGTACTACGCCGCCCTGCTATCAACGGGTGTGAGCGCTGTCGACTACAGGAGGTTCGAATCATCCACACCGTGGGTTATGCTCTACGGAAATGTCCTGCCCGCTGAGCAGTGGGGGCTGAATAAGATGGAGACTGATGAAGAAACCGCACGCTGGGTGCACGGTTTTGTCGTTGGCACGATTGTGCGTTGGGGAGTTTCGGGGTTGGGTCCAAGTGTCCCGGATGAGAGCAAGGAAGAGGCTCGAAGGATGATCCGAGAAGCCGGGGAAACGGGCTGGGACTAGATGCGGGGGCAAGCGGTACCGCAACCCGGCACAGTCCAAGCAGCTTTTGCTCCACTTTCCGCAGCCTCTCGTTGCCGGCCAGGAACCTAGATGATGTCGCGTTGGCTGTTTGCGACATCTGAGGCACGCCGCTTCGCGAAGTAGCGTGCCTGCTGATCCCCACCGCGCCCTCGGCCAGGATGTTGAGGATCCCCCCTTGCTTCTGCATCGTCCCCTCCACGAGCAGCAAGAAGCAGTTGCGCAGGACCTTGTAGTACCGCCCGTACACGTCGGGCTTGACGACCACGTTCATCAGCCCGTCCTCGTCCTCCATGGTGATGAACACAAAGCCCTTGGCCGTGGGGGGACGTTGCCTCACCGCCACTAGTCTAGCCGCTCGCAACGGCTCGCTGATCCTGTTCGCTCGCAGAGGCTTGTGGTACCCGCGCCCCTGTACCTCACCGGGCCACGCATTTTCCTGGTGAGCGCAACCCGCCTTCTGGCACATGGCTCGCTGCGGTTGGAGAGTGTGCAGGCCTGCCCAGTATGTTCGCCAACATTGACCGTGGGCGGGTCGGTGCGATATGGACAGGTGGCCGACATGGGCTTGACAAGTGTGGAGATATGTGCTATATAGTAAAAAGTCTAAGTCGTTGACCGTATGGCACACGCGCTTCGCACATCTCTTCACTCGGCCCTGTGGTGCCTGCGGGCGAATTGTGTACGCTCGATGGTCACTGAGGTCGGTGCGCGTGTCCGTCAAACCGTCATCGGGCGCAAGACTGCACGTGGCCCCAGCATCGGGCATACGCATCGATGTCTTACTGTCGATGGTGTGGCGATTCCGCAGTCCATGACTCTGGACTCAGTTCTGAGAAGCGCATGGGGTCCGTTTCTGTGGCCGACGGCTTCATTCTTTTTGCTGGTGGCCATCGAAGCCATGGCGCGTATGCATAAGTTCGTCGGGGCCGAGATTGACACCGAGGAGAGAAGAGGGCACCAATTCGACTTGGGGGTAGTGAGCTCACGGATCGCCCTGATAGGGCTGTCGGTTACGGCGTCCTGTTGCATCGGCTGCTACCTGGCGAACCCGGCGGGCGTGCCACTGCGGTTGGTCGTCGTCCTATTCTTCACGGCGTTGTGCCTTCCGTTCATACGCTTCTTGGAGTGTGAGGCGCTGCGGGAGCAGTACAGGCGCTATTGGCTGAGAAACAGAGCTGCCGTCCTCGGTGTCTGGATACCGTTGCCTTGGGCTTTTGGTCTCTTGTGGTTGTGTGTTGTGGTGGCAGTATCGCTATGAGTACAGTGTGGTTGAAGAGGGTCCTCGTGCCCTGTGCGCTTGCGGCAATGGGTCTGTCCTGGATTGCATTCATGGCTGGTATCGGCCAGGCTGCGCAGACACTGGCGGTTCCAAGTACGGTTGTGGTTGCCATCGAGATCGCTCTGGCCCTCACAGGCGTGGTCCTGTATGTCATGGTTACGAGACTCACGATGGGCTGGGCGCTCGGTTTGCCGAGGGACAGATCGCTCCTCGAGTGGTTGCGCCTTTTCTTTGGGCTAGAGGCCGACAAGGGCGACATTTTCGAACGGCGCGGTACCCCAGCTAGTCAGTCAGCCGACGAAGCAAGAGAAGTGTTCGATCAGGCGCTGCAAGCGACTGAGAGAGCTGTGCGACTCTCCCGGGTGTTGCCGTCTGCTCTCCTCTTGGAACACATGCGGTTAAGGGAGATGCGGTCTGAGGAGGCAGCCGAACTGAGGGACGCAGTGCAAGCCTACTTCGAGGAGGCGTTGACGTCAACGAGTGCGGCCGAAGATGAGCTACATGGTGTCGTGCGGCGATTGATGGAGTCTCGAACCGAGCCAGCACGGTCACGTGAACTCTTCCGCGAGGCGACCAACATCATGGCCAAGATGGACTTGGCGCTGCTGGAGGACAAGGTCGCCGACCCCGACCTGCAGAGGGAGTTGAGACTGCGGTGGGCGGAACAGAGGGCAGTTTCGGAGAGCTTGATTGCGGTGTATGCGAAGTTGGCGTGGGCCAGCCTGGAGATGCGCGAAGCATCCGAGCGGCTTGACCGAACTTTGAGAGAGTCTCCTAGCACGGAGGCAGAGACCCGGTAGCCATTACCTCCGGCACAGGAACCTGCTCAAGCGGAGCGTGCGAGGCGCATGCCGCGGTGTGAACGTCCGCCGTAACCCCAAATAGCTCGCTGCTCGGGACCGCGCGCCCTCAGCCGAGACGTTGAGGATTCCCCCTTGTTTCTGCATCGTCCCCTGCACGATCAATAAGAAGCAACTGCGCAGCACCTTGTGGTACCGCCGTTGGACGTCGGGCTTGACGATCACGTTCATCAGTCTTCAGCCCGTCCTCGTCCTCCATGGTGATAAACACGAAGCCCTTGGCCGTTGTAGGCCGCTGCCTGACCACCACACCCGGAACCCGCATCCTCTCCCGGTTGCGCGGGCTTCCGGGGTTGGTGACAATCTGGGTGAGACGCAAGCCGTTAGCCTCGCGAGCGCACTACACAAGGAGGGTTTGAAGATGATCAGTCGAGTATGGCATGGCTGGACTACGCCAGCCAATGCTGACGCCTACGCGTCGCTCCTCGAGACTGAGATCTTCCAGGGCATAGGGGATCGTCAGATTGCTGGTTACCGAGGGATTCATCTCCTGCGGCGCAGTGTGGAGAATGAGGTGGAGTTCGTCACCATCATGTGGTTCGAGTCAATAGAAGCGGTGCGTGTTTTTGCAGGAGAGGATTACGAAGCAGCGGTGGTCCCGCCGAAGGCAAGGGCTCTGCTTTCGAGGTTTGATGCCCGCTCGCAGCATTATGAAGTGAAGATGGAAATGAAGGCCTGACATCTATCACATCCCCACCGCTCCCTCGGCCAGCAGGTTGAGGATTCCCCCTTGCTTCTGTATCGTCCCCTCCACGATCAGTAAGAAGCAGTTGCGAAGGACCTTGTAGTACCGCCCGTAGACGTCGGGCTTGACGATCACGTTCATCAATCCGTCCTCGTCCTCCATGGTGATGAACACAAAGCCCTTGGCCGTGGGCGGACGCTGCCTGACCACCACCAGGCCCGCCACCCTCACTCTCTCGCCATTCTGCTTCCTCTCCAGGTCTTTGCTCCTCAGCACGCTCAGCCTCTCCAGCCGAGGACGGTGGAGGGCCACAATCTGCTCCCCCACCGGGAGACCCAGGATGCCGTACTCCGCCTTGATCTCCTCGTCCAGGGTCAGCGCCGGCAGGTCGATCTCCTCCAGGGGCGGAGAGAGGTCCATCTCCCCCTCCTCGTAGCTCAGGGTGCCCAGCTCCCAGATCAGCTCCCTCCTGGCCTTGCCCCAGCTGTCCATGGCTCCCACCATAATGAGGTTCTCCACCGACCTCCGGGGTAACCTGGTGCGCCGGCAGAAATCCCTCAAAGAGTAGTAGGGACCCTCCCTCCCCGCCTCCTCCAGCACCTCCAGGCTGGCCTCTCCCAGACCGTCCACGTAGGAAAAGCCCAGCCGTAGATGGCCGTTCTCCAAGATACATCTCGCCCTGCTGCGGTTCACGTCCACCGGGAGGATCTTCACCCCGTGGCGCTTGGCGTCCCCCACTACCACCGCCGGGCTGTAGAATCCCATGGGCTGGGCGTTCAAGAGGGCGCAGTAGAACGGAGCGGGGTAGTGGGCCTTCAGATACAGCGTCTCGTAGGCGGTCCTGGCGAAGGCCGCGGCGTGGCTCTTGCAGAAGCCGAACTCGGCGAAGCCCGCTAGCTGGTCGAAGACCGCCTGGGCTGTGTCCTCGTCCAGCCCTTTGGCCAGAGCGCCCCCCACGAAGCGCCCCCTGAGCTTCTCCATCGCCTCTCGGGAGCGGCTGCGGCTGATGGCCCGGCGCAGCAGGTCGGCCTCCCCCGGAGTGAAGCCGGCGATGACCATGGCCACTTTCAGGATCTGCTCCTGGAAGATGATGACCCCCATGGTCTCCGCCAGGACTGGCTCCAGGGCGGGATGGAGGTAGGTTACTTCTTCTAAGCCTGCGCGACGCTGCAGATAAGGGTTCACCATGTTGCCCTGGATAGGTCCCGGCCTGATCAGGGCCACCTCCACCACGATGTCCTCGAACTTCTGAGGCCGCATGCGGGGCAGCGTCTGGGCCTGGGCGCGGCTCTCCACCTGGAAGGTGCCGATGGTGTCCGCCCGGCAGAGCATGTCGTAGACCACGGGATCGTCCAGGGGGATGCCCTCCAGGTCCAGTTCCTCGCCCCTGTGCTCCCTGATCATCTCCAGCGCCTCGTAGATCAAGGACAAGGTGCGCAGGGCCAGGAGGTCGATCTTGATCAAACCCAGGTCCTCCACGTCGTCCTTGTTGAACTGCACCACCACCCTTCCGGGCATGGTGGCCCTCTCTAGGGGCGCGATCTCCACCAGGGGCTTGGCGGTGATGATCATCCCTCCCACGTGGATGCTCAGGTGGCGTGGAAAGGAGTCTATCTCCCGGCAGAGCTCGAGCAGCTGCCGCCAGGGAAGGTGCGTTGTCTTGTCAGCGAGACCGTTCACCCTCTCCAGATCTTCCTCCATCTGGGAAGCCCTCCTGGTATCCAGGGCCTTGGCCACCTGGTCCAGCAGAGGCAGGGGGAAGCCCAGCGCCTTGCCCACGTCCCTCACGGCGCTCCTGGCGCGGAAGGTGACCACGTTACAGACCATGGCCGTGTGCTCCTCGCCGTACTTGTCGTAAACGTACTGGATCACCTCCTCCCGGTGGTCGGTGGAGAAGTCCACGTCTATGTCGGGCATGGTGTTGGCCTCCTCGCTGAGGAAGCGCTCGAAAAGGAGGTTGTGGGCGATGGGGTCCACCCTGGTGATGTCCAGCACATAGGCCACCACGGAGTTAGCGGCAGAACCCCGGCCCTGTGCAGGGATGCCCCTCTCGTGGGCATAGCGGCAGATGTCCCACACGATGAGGAAGTACTCTTCCAGATGGGTACGCCCGATGACCTCCAGTTCATGACCTAACTGATTCAGGACCCTTTCCGTAACGGATCTGTACTTCCTCTCGGCTCCCTGGAGGCACAGGCGGCGCAGGTAGCTGCCGGCCGTCTCACGAGGAGGCAGCTCGAAGGGAGGCAGGCGGTGGGCGGAGAAGTTGAGATCGACTTCGCACCTCTGGGCGATGGCCCTGGTGTTGGCGATGGCCTGGGGCAGGTGGGAGAAGAGTCTCTCCATCTTCTCAGGGGACTTGAGGTAGTACTCCGAATTGGCACGGAGGGTGCTCCCCGCCTCGTCCAGGATGGTGTGGTTGGCGATGCAGGTCAGCACGTCGTGGAGGCGGTGTCCCTGCCGGCGGGCGTAGTGCACGTCGTTGGTGGCCACGTACCTGACCCCCAGATGCTCGGCCAGCTGGACCAGCATTCTGGCTAGTCGTTGATCCTCCTCCAGGAGATGGTATTGCAGCTCCAGGAAGAAACTCTCCCAGCCGAAGACGCGGAAGTACCTCCTGGCTGCCCTCAGGGCCTCCCCATTGTGACCGGCCAGCAGGTGGGAGGCGATCTCCCCCCGGGAGCAGCCTGAGAGGCAGATCAGGCCCTCTTTGTGCCGGGCCAGGGCTGACCAGGAAAGGGAGGCTTCCCCCTTGCTGTGGCTCAGCTGGGCGTGGCTGATGAGGCGGGAGAGGTTGGAGTAGCCCAGGTCGTTCTCCGCCAGGAGGGTGAGGTGGTAACCACCGTCCAGGGTCAGCTCCGCCCCGATGATGGGCTTGATGCCGCGCTCCAGGGCGCCCCGGTAGAAGCGCACCGCGCCGTACAGCCCGTCGTGATCGGTGACGGCCAAGTGGTCCATGTGGAGCTCCAAAGCCTGGTCGAGGATTTCCTCCGGGTGGGAGGCCCCGTCCAGCATGGAGTAGTTGGTGTGGCAGTGTAGTTCTACGTAGTCTGGCATGATCCTGTGACTGATGGTTTCTCACGTAGCGCTGGGATTAGAAAGCCCACAGCCTGCTGGACGCATCCTGAGTAGCTGCGAAGCAGCGTATCGAAGCCTGGCCTGAGCCCGGTCGAAGGGGAGCGTCCAGCGGCGTTACTGAGAGACGGTCGTCCAGCCGAGTCGCGCTGGAACAGATTCCAGCGGTAAGGCCGGCAAGTCCCTATGGGACTCCACAATTCATCGCCCCGATGCTAGTCATAGACCCGCTCCAGATACCATTCATGGGTGAAAAGATCATGGTAGACGACACAGGTGAAGCCGGTGTGGACCTCCACCTGGAAGTACTCGCGCCAGATCTCCACCCGCCACCAGTCGAGGTGAACCCGCCAGCGGTTGCCCAGATGGAGGACGCGGTGGACCTCTCCCCTCCATTGAAAGGCGAGGGGCTCACCTCTATTGCCACTCGTGGACTCGATACTTTGTGCTGGTTGGTATAGCCTGCTCATGGCTTCTCTTCACCGGGAAATGCTCAAGGGATGCCTCAGGGCGCAGCAGGGCGAACCTCCTCTCCGGCAAGGGAGCTCGAAGGTCGAGCAACTGCGCCTGGAGGAAACAGCTGGCGCCGTACTTACCCACGATGTTGGCCACGGCGCGATCTATCCTCCTCTGGCGCAGCGTGCGGGTGGAAAAGAGGCTCAGTTGATGTCCCTTTCCCTGGCTCAGCTGTCCCAGAGATACCTTCAGGGCAGAGACCCTATCTTGATAATGGAAGTTCGATACCAGCCTCTCCACCGCCAGTCCGATCTTGTGTTCGTCGGAACTGGGCTCGCTGAGGGCTAAGTGCCTCTCCTCCTGGCCCGTGTCATACTGCAAGGTCACGCTTACTCTTCCACACACCTGGCCGCAGCGATGAAGCCGCGCCAGGAGTTGGGTGCTGAGCTGTTTGGCTGTCATCTGGAGGACCTGCATCTCGTCCACAGGGTCCTCGAAGCGATACCCCAGCTCTTGAGGACCCCTGGTTGTGCGAGCGATGACCTTACTCCCATCCCTGCCTTGAGCCAGTTGGTGAGCCCTGCTCCCCTCCAGGCCGAACTGGGCCAAAACGGCACTTATGGGCAGGGAGGCGAGCTGCCTCATGGTGCGAATGCCCAGCAAGTGCAGCCGCCCTCGCATCTCCTCGCTGATGGGCAGGAGGGAGACCGGCAACTCTTTGAGAAATCTTCTCTCCTTCCCAGGGGCGATGACCTGTACGTCCTCGGCAGCGCCCTCCAGGGCGGCGAGCCTGGCCGTGAACTTGCCCCTGGCGATCCCCACCCTCACAAGTAGGCGAGTAGCCTCCTTGACAGCCTCGGCGATACTCCGGCCCAACCGCTTTTCGGGGCCGTAGAGGCGCTGCAACCCGCTCGCCTCCAGGTAGGCGCCGCCCAGACCGTGGGGCTCGATTAATGGGCTGAAGGGCTCCAGGGCCATCAGCATCTCCTCGAAGGCCGAGGTGTACCTCCCTTCCATAGTGGGCAGGAAGACGGCCTCGGGGCAGAGTTCCTCTGCCTGGCGCAGGGACATCCCTATCCCCACGCCCTGCTCCAGAGCCTCGGGTGAGGCCTCGTACACGTGGCCCCTCTCGTGGGGCAGCCCGCCGATGACCACGGCCCTGCCCTTGAGGGAGGGATCCTCTCGCACCTCCACAGCCAGGGGGAAGCGGGGAACGAAGACGTAGGCGACCTTCATATTCTTACCTCCAAATCCCTACTATCGAGAAACAAGAAGGCGGGAACCCTCAGCTACCCCTTTGACCACACATATGGCCAACCGGATATTCGAAGGCTCCCGCGCGGTGTTCGCTCTGGGAGCGATGAGGCTTCAGCCTCTTCCCCTGCCTCTCAGTGGCGCATTATAGAACAGATGTTCTTATTATAACGCGAACCTCTCTCTTTGTCAAGCAAGTGGACTCACCAGCCCTTCATCTCGCCCGCTTTCGAAAGTGAGACAAGCATCTCAATTCACGCACATGCGGCAACATTTAGACCGATTCTTACTTGACCAGCATCACAACCTGTGCTACTCTACAACTGAAGGTACACAGCAGTCCTGCCTGTCGCAGAAGAAAGGGGCTCATCCGTGGCTGCTTTCACTCTCTGGACGGCGCGGCGTTGTGTAAGAGCTGACGCTCATAGGGGCACAGCCGCACCTTCAAAGCCTCAAAGAAAGGAGTGGAAAGCAGCTGTGGAAGAGCATCAAGAGAGGATCGAAGGCACCGTCAAGTGGTTCAGTGACCGCAAGGGCTACGGCTTCATCGTTCGCGAGGGAGGCGACGACGTATTCGCCCACTACTCCGGCTTCCGTGCCGGGGGACCCCGCTCCCTCTATGAGGGCGATAAGGTGGAATTCGACATCCAGGACGACACTCGCGGTCCCAGGGCTGTGGACCTGGTGGTCACGCAGGAGGCTGAACGGCCCAGCTCCGCCCGGTGGTAGATCCTAGCTAGTTTCACCGATCAGGGGTGAAGGTTCTAGAAAGAGCCTCGCTGACATGCCAGCGAGGCTCCTACCCCTCTATTGTCTGTCGCTGTCATCCCCAGCGGGTGGACCCATAGCGATTCCACACTGCCTATCTCCAAGACCTGACCTGACGCAGCCCCCCCGCAGGCGGCTCTTTGGTGGTGGCCGTCACTACCCCTGAAGGAACGCTGGCAGTCTTGCCACACCGCTCTCGCCTTGGACCGGCTGCGAATCGGACAGAGGGTGCGTGAGCCTCATGCCCCTGCCATCGGTGTTGGATATGCGGGAGCGATACGGGGAGCCCATACACTCTGATAGGTCGAGCCGGCGGTGGCGTTGCGTGGGGTCTGGACCGCTATTGGCAAGTGGACTATAATGATCTGTGCAAACACGAGCTGCGCTCATGGCCAGGGTGAAGTGGACTTCTTCTACTAGTTGCACGCGGCCAGAATGGGAGGAGCACGCTACCTTCGCCAGTTCGCAGTAGTTGGTGGACCTTGGGGGAGGCGTAGGCGCCCTGATGTGGGTGGCGCGCCTGTCCCGGGGGCGTTCGCTCTCCGAAGGGTACGACAAGGAGCAGCCTCTGGAGTCCTCCCGCGATGGCTGGCAGATCGACCAAGCCGCGCTCCGCACCATCGGTGACCACATGGGGGTGATCGTCGCCTACCAGAGGCCTCACCTGGATGCCCATTTTGAGGCCAGAGGGTCTCTCGCTCTGGCTGGATACGAGGGCTGGGAATATGCCTTCGTCGCCACGTCGGCGTCGGCCGGTTGGCTCGACCTTGGTGCGCAGCGGACAGGAATGCTGGACAGCGTGCGCTGCACACGTCGCGTCTCGTAGCGAGGCGATTCAGCGCGCGACCTGGCCCAGGGTGAGAAGCCGGCAGCCGCATCAGGGCCGAGGTCGACGACGCCTGCACTCTCCGCAACTCAGGAGGCTAGATGGACTTCAGTGAATTCTCCCAGGCGATCAAGGAAAACGTAGGACGCGTGATCATCGGCAAGGCCGACGTCACCGAACTGCTCCTCGTGGCTCTCTTGACCGAGGGACACGTACTCCTGGAAGACGTGCCCGGCATCGGCAAGACGACGCTGGCCAAAGCTCTGGCCCGCAGCCTGGACTGCAGCTTCGGACGCATCCAGTTCACGCCGGACTTGCTGCCCAGCGACGTGACGGGCCTGAACTACTACAACCAGAAGAGCCAGGACTTCGAGTTCAGACCTGGTCCCGTGCTGAACCAGGTGCTCCTGGCCGACGAGATCAACAGAGCCACGCCGCGCACTCAATCGAGCCTGCTGGAGGCCATGCAGGAGCGCCAGGTCACGCTCGATGGTGAGACCCACCGCTTGCCTCAGCCCTTCCTGGTGTTGGCGACTCAGAACCCTATCGAACTGGAAGGCACCTTTCCTCTACCGGAGGCGCAGCTGGACCGCTTCCTCCTGCAAGTCCGGCTGGGCTATCCCACGGAGGACGAGGAGGAGGAGATACTCCTCACTTATCAAACCAACGACCCCCTGGTGGAGCTTCAACCCGTGGTCTCTGCGGATGAAGTGCTGGAACTTCAGCGTGCAGTGCGGGAGATACACATCAGCACAGACGTGCGCCACTACATCTTGCGGGTGGTGCGCACCACGCGAGAGCACGAGGCCGTGGATCTGGGGGCATCGCCGCGAGGAACCCTGTCGCTCTTCAAGGCCAGCCAGGCTCTGGCTGCCCTCCGGGAACGCGACTTCGTCATTCCCAGCGATGTACAGCACTTGTGCGCCTCTGTGCTGACCCATCGTCTACACATCAGCCCTCAGATCCGGTTGCGGGGGCGCACCCCTGACGAAGTGGTGGCCGAGATCGTGGGCTCGGTGCCGGTGCCCGTGGTGGAGTAGCAGGGCATGAAGAGCCAGTCCGAACTGGCAGAAGCAGAACGCCGCCGTGAGGCCGGACGTCTCGATGGCCCGCCGGGCGGGGAGGGAGAAGCGCTCAATCTCTTCGAGCGCACCCTGCAGGAACTGCGCGGTGACCGGTACCTGGACCTGGAGAAGGATACCCAGTTCAGCGAGGCCTGGATCATCCTGGGCGTGCTGCTCACCCTCGTCGGTGTCGTGCTCAACAATCAGTTCCTGCTGGTCGTGGCCCTGAGCCTGTTTGGTGTCACAGCTGTCAGCTGGCTGTGGAACCAGCTGAGCCTCTTCGGTCTGCATTACGACCGCCGTCTCAGCGAAGCGCGGGCCTTCCTGGGCGAGACCATAGAGCTCACCCTGGAGGTGCGGAACCGGAAGTTCCTTCCTCTCACCTGGCTCGAGATACTAGACCTCTTCCCGGTGGACCTGTCCATGGACGGAGGAGAGGTGATCCCCAACAGGGCTAGCAACCTGGGTGACTTTCGCACCTTCTGGATGCCCGGCGCCTTCCAGGGACTCCGGCGCCGGTTCACTGTTCATTGTACGCGGCGAGGGTATCACACCTACGGTCCGGCCACGATCAGCACTGGCGACGGCTTTGGCTTCTTCTCGCGCAAGGCTGTGAAGGCCAGGCCGGATCACCTCATCGTCTATCGCCGGCTGTACTCGGCGAGTGATCTGCGGCTGCCGGCCAAGAACCCTTTTGGGGTACGCGGCGCCCGTGATCGCTTGTTCGAAGACCCTCTCCGCACCATGGGCATCAGGGAGTGGCAGCCTGCGGACGATCTGCGTCGGGTGCACTGGAAGGCTACGGCCCGCCACCAGCGGATGCTGAGCCGCATCTACGAGCCCAGCGAAGATCCGCAGATACTGGTCTTTCTCAACGTGACAACCCTGCCTCGTCACTGGCAGGGGAGCATCCCTGAATTGACGGAGAGGGTGATCAGTGTGGCCGCAAGCCTAGCATCCATGTGCGTTGAAGCCCGGGTGCCGGTGGGCTTGATCTCCAACGGGATGTTGCCTGGCAGTGACCAACCAGTTCGTCTCCTGCCGGGGCGCAGCCCCAATCAACTGGTGCGCATTCTGGAGGCCCTCGCTGGGATCACCGCCTTCGCCTCATTGCCCATCGAAGAGATGGTGCTGAGGGAATCGCCCAAACTGCCGTGGGGTTCCACTCTGCTCGTGGTCACAGCCATCGCTCACGAGGACCTGTTGGCCGCTCTTCTGGAGTTGGACGAGGCAGGACGAGAGGTGGTGCTGCTAACGTTGGCCGAAGAGCCCCCGCGACGCGAACTCCCGGGCGTCCTGGTCTATCACCTTCCTCACCTGGTAGACGACCTGATCGCGCCTCAGGAGGTGGTCGCCTGATGTTGCTTGCAGATCGCCGCCGGGCACTGATGCATCTCTGTCTGGTGGGCATGGAGATCGCTTTGATCACACCCTTTGCCACCCTGCTGCTTCACCAGCATGGGCTGGGGTGGTCGCCAGGGGTGACCTTCGTCCGTTTGCTTGCGGCCTTACTGCTGTGGATCCTGCTTCTGGAGTTGCTGAATCGACTGGAGTTGGGTTCTCCCTGGTACCAACTCTCTGTGGCTCTGCTGCTCTTGGTGAGCACCCTGGCTGTCGTGCGTGTCTGGCTCCACGGGGACGCTGCCCTCGGTGACCTGTCCTGGTTGCGCGTGACATTCGATGCCCTATTCAACTTCCACCAGGGGCTGCGACCCGAACTGGTCCTGGTGTTGATCAACCTCTTGCTGTGGCATAGGGCCACCAGCGCCACCAGCCGGTCTCTGGACTTCTTCAACGTGGGGGTCAGCTTCCGGTTGGGGATCCTGCTTCTGATCCTGGGCGGCGCCTTGCTCATGCACGTCACGGGGTACGATGTGACGGGCCTGTTCTGGCTCTATCTGGCGCTGGGGTTGATGTCTGTGTCCCTGGCCCGCATTCAGGACAAGGCCAGCAGCGGAGGGAGTGTGGGGAAACCGATGTCTGGGAGGAGGGTGGCCCAACTGGCAGCGGCGGTGGGGCTGACGGTGGGTGGCGTGGCCGGCCTCTCCTTTGTCTACACACCATCGAGCATCAGGACTGCGCTAGGCTGGCTGAGCCCCCTTTGGACTGCGCTGGGTGTTCTCATGGAGCCGGTGCTGATGGTCCTGCTGTGGGTGATAGAGGTCATCGTCAATGGGCTGTACTGGATATTGAGCCGTTTGATGGTGGGTACCAGGTTGGAGTTCCTGGACCAACTGAGAGAGCGTTTTGCCGAGTTGGCTTCGTTGTTCCAGACGTCTGAGACTGCTACTCTCACCTTGCCACCGTCGCTGCTGACGGCTCTACGATACGGCGGCGTGCTGTTGGCCCTCCTGATCGTGCTGGGCGCCGTATTGCTCTCCCTGGAGAGGATCCGCGCCCGGCAGCGGACCGAGGAGTCTGAGGAGGAGCTAGAGGAGGAGATCACGCTTGGCGGGGGGACCCTGGGTCGAGGGCTGCGCTGGCTCCGGGACAGGGCAGGGTTGGTGAGGCGATTCGGTGTCGGCCGCGAGCTGCTGGCGGCCATCTCGGTGCAGAACATGTACGCCAATCTGAGCCGTCTGGGCGGCCGGCGAGGCTACCCCCGTCATCCTGCCCAGCCACCGGACCGGTATCTGCCCGACCTGGTCGAGGCCTTCGGCGGCCATCGGGAGGCCCTATCCCGCATCACGGTGGCTTACATGCGCGTTCACTACGGCGACCGGGCCGTGAGCATTCGAGAACTGGCGAGCCTCCGCAGGGACTACGATCAGGTGCGCACCGCGGAGCAGGAAACCGACTGACATCTAGGGGAAGGCGCGGGCCTAGCCACCATCGATCCGGAGAGCTCTCCAGTCGACACTGCCCACGGCACCAGGTGTCTAGACCGCCTCAAGTCTTAACTTGATCTCAGTTGGCAGTTGAAGTCCTACAGCCCGGCACGCAGCCAGCAGCACCTTCGCCGCGGTTCTGGCCCCTCCCTGGGAAGACAGCCCATGTAGCTCCTGGCGGAACAGCTCCGGGCTAGTCAGGGCAAACCCGCGAGTCCTCGCGATGTGCAGCCAGAAGCGGTGCAGGAATGCGCCAAGGTCTGGCAGTAGATGCAATCTCGCATCCGAGATGCGCACAAGGAAGTCAACGGCCAGCACCTGCATTCTGAGGGCGTCGCGGAGCTTCGTGGTCGGGTGACTCGATTCGACTAGGAACCACAGTGCCTTCATGAATCCATCATCGTTGGCAACTGCTGGTTCCCCCGGCACGGCGTGCCCCTTCCACAGCTCGATGAGCGCAGTCGTGAACCCCAAGATCGTCTCGGCCAATCCCTCATCTCTGAACGAGTGACGACGAGTCGAGACGATGCCGTGTAGGTGAGCCAGTCTGGCTATCCACAGATCGCTGGTCGGTAAGGCCGCGAGCAGCCCCGCTAGTGCGGGACCAACGAACATCCCCAAGAGCAACTGATGCTCGGCACTTCTTGCGTCCTCCGGGCTGAGGGCCGGCGCCTCGTCATGGGTTACGTGATCCGTAGTTGCAGAGAAGATCTGATCTGCATGAGGCCCGTAGCCATGGACTGCCAAGCCATCGCTTGCTCTGAAGACCACCTCTAGCGCTTCGTCTAGCCGACCGAAGGATGCTTGGAGAGCGGCCAGTTCTGCGTCAACGAACACCAAGAGCACCTCATCAGCCTTGCGCCCCTCCGCCAGCCGCTGTGACATCTCGTAGGCCCTCTTGCCCAGTCGTCGAAGCCCTACGGAATCGGCCAGCATTCCCAGTTGCGCCAGAAGCCACGACCTGGAGAAGCCGACGCGAGGTGTGAACTCTCCCATTCGCTCCCTTCGTACACCAAAGAACCCTGCTTCCACAGGGGCATACTTCTCACCGCTGTCGGTGACCTTTGGTGGCTCACCGCTCCTAGCGATCGAAGAGAACCATCCAAGCGCGTGCCCTGCTTTGTTAAATACCTCACGATAGCGCGAGTCCGTTGGCTCGTTCAGCGCCACCAGGCTAGTCACCAACCCGTACATCGATGCGCACGCTCTCACTTTCGCGCCGGTCGCCCAATGCACC
>Ga0307378_10004641_pt1 | contig 19466 bp, 16 predicted proteins | sample UN1MG_FD_202238 | JGI IMG/M metagenome (GOLD analysis project Ga0307378, IMG submission 202238) | Soil microbial communities from Risofladan, Vaasa, Finland - UN-1 | ecosystem: Environmental > Terrestrial > Soil > Coastal area > Acid sulfate soil | place: Finland: Risofladan, Vaasa | collected... | reverse complement strand
ACTCGGAACTATGTGATGCCTGCGGAGCCCGCTTGGTCACCGTCTGTCCTCTCTGCCGCGCCAGGATGAAGGCCGGCCTCAACTACTGCGCCGCCTGCGGCCTGGACTACGAGCAACTGATCCAAGACCAGACCGACTAAGACCAGGCACAGCCCATCGACAGCAAAGGTACGATGGCCTCACAGATAAGCGCATGAGATGCCCCTGCTGTGACTCAAAGGTTGAGAGCGGCGACCCTTACTGTGCGATGTGTAGCAACCGACTCTCCAAAAGGCAGGGACTCTCTCGCAGCACGAGCCGATGCCTGATCCTCGCTATCCTCCCCATCATTGCCATGGTTTGTGTCGGCGGGGGCATCATCCTCTCCTTGCTTACTAGGCCTGGGCTGCCAGCCTCCACTGACTCCTCTCCCATACCAACGTTGACTTCCGAACCCAGCCTGACCTCGACCCCACCGGCTCAGCCTACTGGGCCATCCATCTGGGGCACGTACAATAATGGCGAACTGGGTATCTACCTGCGCTACCCTGAGGACTGGCTCGTCCAGGAGGACGCGAGCCTGAGGCAGGTGGTCTTCGCAGCCGAGCAAGACGACCTTCAAGTGGCTGAGTTCCTGAGCGGCACGGGCTTTGCAGTAGTTGTCAACCCCTCATCCGAAGTAGGAACAGAAACACCAGACGTGGTGCTGGACAACTTGAGCAGGCGCCTCTCCAGTACCTATCAGCACCTGCAGCACGGGGAGGTGCTTTCCCTGTCTATCGACGGCGCCGAAGGGGCCCTCATGCATGTCGAGGGCGAATTCAGCCGCTCCGGCGTCCCTCTGCGGAGCTGGATCGCTGCCGTGGTCGCCCACGAGCACGTGTATGTGTTCGCTGCCGCCGCACCGTTGGAGAACTGGCCGGAGTACCAACCTGTTTTCCGAGAGATGCTGGAGAGCGTTCAACTCTCACAACCCACGACTCCAGCGCCCAGCTTGAGTCCAACTCCGCTCCCGAGCACGATTCCTATCACGACCACGCCTACATCTGTGCCATCAACCGGTCCCGACGCCTACGAGCCGGATGATAGTATCGCCGATGCCGCACCGATAGCCCCCGACGGTCTCCCTCAGATGCACAACCTCCACATTGAGGGAGACCACGACTACCTCTGTTTCGAGGCCACCGCCGGGAACGCCTATACTATCGCGACGCGCGACCTCGGTGCGGAGATCGACCCCATCATCTACCTGTACGATAGTCAGGGGCAGGAACTCGCACACAACGACGATGGGTCTGATGAACCGCTCGCCTCCCGCATTGTCTGGCTGGCGCCGAGTAGTGGCCTCTACTACGTGTTGGTCAGAGATCTTGGCGAGGATTCGACGAGCATCAATGCCCGCTACTCCCTTGCTGTGTTGGAGAGCGCCTTCGCAGAGGGTGCAGACCCCTACGAGCCTGACGACACCCCCGCGGAGGCCACCCGCGTCCGCAGCGATGGCACACGGCAGACCCACACCTTCCACACCACGACGGACGCGGACTTCGTCTCCTTTGCCGCGCAGGAGGGACGGGAGTACACAATTCAGACTGGCAAGTTGCAGGCTGCCTGTGACACCACGATATACCTCTACGATGAGTCCGGCGTTGAGCTGAACTACGATGACGACGCCGGTGAGGACAGCTTCGCCTCGCTGATCGTGTGGACAGCACCCTCGACGGGCGTCCACTACGTCAGAATCAGGGATTTCTCGGGCAGGGCAGGCCCAGCCGTAAGCTACGAGGTCTGGATATCAGTCCAGTAGCGCCCGCCGGTCAGCTCAATATGCCCGGGCGAAGTATGCGCGTTCCGCCGCCCTGCCACCACAATGGATGCACTTCCCCTCGCCCGCCTCCTGGTCTAGAGGTATGCATCGCGAGGTTGCCTTAGTCTCTTCCTGGATGGTGGCCTCGCACTCCGCACTTCCGCACCACCAAACGTAGGCCCAGCCATCCTGCACTATCTCCCTGAACTCCTCATAGTCCTGCGGTTCATGGATCTGGGAATCCCGGAAGGCGAGTGCCTGATCATGCAGCGACTGCTGGATCTCGCCAAGCAGCCGGTTGACCTCCCCCGCGATCCCAACTCGGGACACGTTGGTCTTGCCATGTCCTCGAGCGGCGTCACGTCTGGCGCAGGTCAGCTTGCCCTCAGCCACCTCGCGAGGTCCCACCTCTATGCGGAGGGGAACGCCACGCATCTCCCAATCATTGAACTTCCATCCCGGCGTGTACTCCTCCCGCTCGTCGAGATGGACACGTACTCCACCATCCTTCAGCTCGCTCGCCAACCCAGTCACGCTCTCCAGAACCTGTCCCTTCTCCTCTTCGCCCCTGTATATCGGAACGATCACCACCTGGATAGGAGCCACCACGGGCGGCAACCTTAGACCCTGGTCATCGCCGTGGGCCATGATGATCGCTCCCACCATGCGCGTGCTCACCCCCCAGCTGGTGCCCCAGCAGTACTGCGTCTCGTTGTTCCGGTCGAGGTAGGTCACCTCGAAAGCCTTGGCGAAGTTCTGTCCCAGGTTATGAGAGGTCCCGGCCTGCAAAGCCCGTTTGTCTCCCATCATGGCCTCGATAGAGTAGCTGGTCAGAGCCCCGGGGAACTTCTCCGATTCCGATTTGCGTCCGACGACCACCGGGATTGCTGCATCACGGATGGCGAAATCGGCGTACAAGCCCAGGATACGCAGCGTTTCCTCCTCAGCTTCTTCGTAGGTAGCGTGAACCGTGTGACCCTCCTGCCACAGGAACTCCATCGTCCGCAAGAAGAGCCTGGTCCTCAGTTCCCAGCGAACGACATTGGCCCACTGATTGATGAGTATGGGAAGATCCCTGTACGACTGGACCCATTGGGCATACATGTGGCCGATGATGGTCTCCGAGGTCGGCCTGATCACCAGCGGCTCTTCCAGTTCCTTCCCCCCGCCGTGCGTCACCACTGCGAGTTGTGGCGAGAAGCCTTCCACGTGCTCCGATTCCCTCTCCAAGAAACTCATGGGAATAAGAAGAGGGAAGTAGGCATTCACGTGCCCCGTCTCCTTGAAGCGCCGGTCCAGACCGCCCTTCACCGCCTCCCAGAGTTCGTAGCCGTATGGTTTGATGACCATGCACCCTCGGACCGGGGAGTAGTCAGCCAGGTCCGCCTTCAGCACAATCTCGTTGTACCAGGCAGAGAAGTCCTCACCTCGTGACGCCAGTCTCTGCGCCATGTTGTCCTCCTTCGTCAAGAATCCAAGATTCTACGCTTGTACCAGTACCGGAGTACAAAAAGGTCCCGTCCCATAGGGACGAGACCTGTAGCGATCCCGCGGTACCACCCTACTTAGGCCAGCCTGCACCCATACAATCGCCCGCACCAACAGACGGGCCAGCAGAACCAGCCTCTCTCATCGCGAGTACAGCCCCGCATCAACGGAGATACCCGGGCCCCATAACGGTGGCCAACCGGCATAGCTTACCGGACCCCCCGGCGGGCCGCGCCCCCACAGGTCCTTTTCGCTCGCAGCTCCTGGGACCGGTTCCGTCTGGCGCGATACTGGTTCTCACCGTACACCAGCTCTCTGTGATCAGCCCTCCAGACCTACTATGTCCCCGTTTACGCTGTTCGGCCTCTTCAGCCTGCAAGTATGAACGATGTTACTACTATTCCACTGCCCTGTCAAGCGGGCGTTCTCTCGGTACACTTTACCAAGATGAGAACAATCTGAGAAAAGGCGGTGCGAAGGTGCGGGGGCCCGAGCGTCGACCCTCTCAGCCTTGCAGAAACCGCTGCCAGAACAGCCAGCTAAGATAAAGGAACAGGAGCAGTCCCGCAGCAACTAGCATGAGATGGATGAGGCAGCCGCCCACCTTCCTGACCAGAGCGATCACCCAGCCCACGACCAGAAGAACGACAAGACCCCCAACAACAAGGAAGAGTACTGGCTCCGACATGAATACCCCCTATGGCTTTCGCCGTCCACTCCACTCCGCTAGTCTTTTGCCACCACGAAAGCGACGGCGTACCTTCTGGAATGAGAAAGACTGATGGCAAAGTCCTCCAGCCCGAGTTCCTCGGCCCGCCTCTTCGCCCGGCCGTGGAGAGTCACCAGCGGCTTGCCGCGGACATCGGACAGTATCTCCATCTCCCGCCAGGTGACTCCACGCAGCCCCGTGCCCAGGGCCTTGGATACGGCCTCCTTGGCCGCGAAGCGAGCAGCTAACTCAGGCACGTGGTTTCTGCAATACTGCACCTCTGCAGCAGTGTAGACGTGCGACAAGAAGCGATCGCCCCAGCGCTCCAACGCTCGGGCGATCCGTTCTGTCTCAATGAGATCCACGCCTACGCTCAGCATGCCTCTGCCCGCGCTTCCTCTGTCCGGCTAGGACTCCTCATCCTCGATCTCTTCTAACTCCCGTGCATGTCCGATATTGAGCACCTCGGCAGCCCGGGCAAGTTCGGCCCTGTTGTAGCCCCGTCCGATACCTCGGTAGACGAAACCCAGCTCCTGCATCTTCCTCGGCTCGTAGATATTGCGCCCATCAATCAGCACCGGCTCAGCCATAGATGCCTTGATGCGACCCATGTCCAGGTGTTTGAACTCATTCCAGTCGGTCACGACGACCAGAGCATCGCTCCCCTCGGCCACCTCGTAGGCATCATCGCAGTACGTGATCTCGGGCACGATCTCCTTGGCCCGTGGCATGGAAACAGGATCAAAGGCTTTGACCAACGTGCCCTCATTCCGGAGGAGATGGATAATCTCCACCGCAGGAGCCTCCCGCATATCGTCAGTATTGGGCTTGAACGCCAAGCCCAGGACCCCCACCGTCTTGCCATGCAGAGTGCCCAGTAGCTCGCGCAGACTCTGGACCACCCGTCTTCTCTGGTCCCTGTTGATCTCTATCACGGCCCGCAACAGCTGAGGATGACACCCGTGGATCGCCGCCATGTGAGCGAGCGCCTTGACATCCTTGGGGAAGCAAGAACCTCCCCAGCCCACTCCCGCATCGAGGTAGGAATGGCCTATTCGCTTGTCGTAGCCCATGCCTATGGCCACTTCCTTGATATCCGCTCCCAACTGCTCACAGATGGAGGCCATCTCGTTGATGAACGAGATGCGGTTGGCCAGATAGGCGTTGGAAGCGTACTTGATCATCTCGGCGGTACGTAAATCGGTGACGATGATGGGAGCACGCAGCGAAAGATAGAGCTGTGCCACCTTCTCCGCCGCCTGGCGATCAGTGGATCCCAGGACGATGCGGTCGGGATACAGGAAATCGTTGATCGCGGACCCCTCGCGCAGGAACTCCGGGTTGGATACCACGGAGAACTCGAGCCCGGGTCCTATGTGCTCCTGCACGATCTCGGCCACCCAGTCACCTGTACCTATAGGCACCGTGCTCTTGTTCACGATGACCAGGGAGTTGGTCATCTGCTCGGCGATCATCTCGGCGCCCATGCGCACGTACTTCAAGTCTGCCTCACCTTCGCTGCCGGAGGGCGTATCTACCGCGATGAAGGCGAACTCGGCATCCTTCAGTCCCTCGACGTAGGATGCCGTGAACGAGAGCCTCTCCATCTTGGCGTTGCGCTCCACCAACTCCTGCAGTCCCGGCTCGTAGATGGGCAACCTGCCCTGCTTCAGACCAGTAATCTTTGCCTGGTCGATGTCAACACAGACCACTTCGTTTCCCAGGTCGGCGAAGCAGGCCCCGGTGGTGAGCCCAACGTAGCCAGCTCCTCCTATCACGCTGATCTTACTCATCAACACACCTCTCACCCAGTAGTGAGACAGCCCATACCGAGGTGGTCATGCCGGTCGTCCCCGCACCAGCCCCGCCTCACCGGGCCGTCAACTCACTCACAACCCTTCCCAGTCTCACGCTATAGTTCATCCCCCGATCTTGGGGATAGATCTGAGTCGTATTGGCCAGGTATAAACCCTCCACAGGCGTCTGATAAGAAGGGACGCGGCGGGAGTAGCCACAGGTGATTATGGGCTGGGCCGCGTCCTCGCGGTACAGCCATAGCTCCTCGACCCAGTCCTCCCGGAACTCGGGGTTGATCTTCCTCAAGGACGGAAGATAATGCCTGAACAGCTCGTCTGCCGAGGCCGAGTACAAAGGATCGGTCTCGGACACATAGTTGCTCAGATAGAGAACGTGCTTTCCGTTGTACTTCTCCGCTGGTATCAGGTTCGTATGCTCGATGGCACCGACGAACGGGAAGGACGGATCGCTAATGTTCAGCCAGTAGATGCGAGACAAGGACCGCTTCATCTTCAATACCAGGCACAAGGCACTCTGGTACGACACCTCCCGCAGTTGACTCGCATACTCCTCTGGCAGCTCAGGCGCGATTCGAAGGAACACGAAGGAGGGCACGGTGGCGATGACCTGGTCAACGGTCCATACATCGGAGGCCACGACACCCTTCACCTTCATGTCCTCAATAGTCAACCGCTCCACGGGGGTGTCGGAAAGTATCTTCCCTCCCATCGAGGTGATCCCGTCAGCCAGGCCGTCAATGAACGGCTGGAAACTGCCTTCCATGTAGCCCAACAACTCCCGGGTCATGCCCTTGCTTCGCGAACCCACCCGGTCCTTGAACTTGCTCCACAACCAGGCCATGGTGACCTGATCGAAGTACTCCCCGAACTTGGCCCGCAACAGCGGTGCGAAGATCACCTGGTAGGCCTGTTCCCCTGCGTATCGGCGTATCCAATCCTCGGCGGTGAATTCCTCCAGGTCTTTCCAGTCCCCGAATCTCTGAAGGTAGAGAGTCACCAGACCGGCCCTGACCCGCTGCACCAAGCCAAGAGGCCGGAAACGAACGAGATCCAGAGGGGTCACGAAATCGTAGATCGCATCCTCGTAGAAGAACCCCACCTTGGATGCCAACCATTGCATCCTTTCCGACAGACCCAGCTCCTCAATGAGGCCCATCATGTCTGCATCGCCCGTGAAGATATGATGGTAGTATCTCTCAAGAGGCGTTCCTTCGACCTCGAAGGTGCTGGCCTGTCCACCCAGATAGGGCGCCTTCTCCCAAAGCAGGACCTGATGCCCCCTCTTGGCAAGCTCGTACGCCGCGGTGAGCCCCGTTAGGCCGCCGCCCACCACACCAATCTTCACTGTCCCACGTCCTCGTGCGCAGCCGCGACACTGGGTGATGTCTCGCTCCCCAGGACGCGCAGTTCCTCCATCTCACGCCAGTTGATGCTTTCCCTCCATGCAAAGTAGGCGCCTAAGGCAGTGATGGGGAACCACAGAGCTGCGTGGAGCGCCAGCATGAAGCTGGTCGCAATGTTCCTCGCCACCCCGAAGAGCACCAGACTCTCTATGCCCGCCACCTCGAATGTGCCCAGATACCCCGGAGTCGAGGGAATGCTGGTGGCCAGGTTGACGATGGCACAGGTGAATACCAGCACGTAGAACGGCTGGTCGAAATCGAAGCTCTGCATCACAAACCAGTACTTCCATGCCTCTGCCAGCCACAGGAGGATGGAGATACCCATGATGAAAAGCATGTCTCGGCCGCTTCTCAGCACCTGAAGGCCCTCTATGAATTTGGCCAGCAGACCCAGTGCCTGCTCCCGCAAGCGCGCCACCACCAGACGACCGACCATCCATCTGGAAACCTTCTCGACCCGCGAAGGAGACGATGCAACGAGCAAGAAAACCAGCAGCGCCCCAAAGAAGAACAGGCTCATAAACGGCAGCAGTTGCCTCAAGAACTCGTTGGTCGGTACGAGGGGAAGGATCGCGAAAACGAAGACCAGCATGGTCAGCCCATCGAAGATACGTTCGACCAGGATGGTAGCCAGGCTCGCGCTGGCGCTGACGCGCTCCTTTCTCTTCAGCACGTACGCTCGGAGCACCTCCCCCGCTCGAAAGGGGAAGATGTTGTTTCCCATGTAGCCTATGGTCACCACCGGGAAGAGGGTGCGCACCGGTATCGACTTTATCGGCCGTAAGAGGTACTTCCACCGGTACGTGCGCAGCCACACGGCGCCAAAATAGACGACGATACCAGGTATCAGCCACAGATAGTTGGCATGGCGCAGACCCTCCCACACCTCCGGCAGTCTCTGCCCCCGGATCGCGTACATGAGAAAGAGGACGCTGATAGCGACCCCTAGCCAGAACCTCCATCTCTTCCACATGACCCCATTATCTTACTCTAGGCAGGTTCAAAAAGCCAACGTTTTGCGTAGCGACCTTGACAGAAGCACACGGAAATGCTATCATTGGCCCGCTGTGTTCGGAGCAGAACTAGATTACTTCCTCAATCGTGTGGAGACTCGTGGACCCCCTCGTCCACACTCGTGGCGAAGCCCTTTCTGTTACCCAGCAACCATGCCCAGTGATTCCTGTTCAGGAGGAAGTAGCGGTGATGAGATTCAATCTGCTGTCAGCCAGAGACATGGAGGCCATCGACGCCCTGAAGCAATCCCATGGTGGAGCGAAGGAGATCGCCGAGACTATCGAAAAGATGAGAGATCTCGAGACCAGAAAAGGGATCCTCTCTAGCACCGAATACGGCCCCATGATACAGAATGCAGAGGACCTGGTCAAGGGTTTCGGCAAGGTAGAGGATTTCGAGGAGCAGAACAACATCACCTACAAGGAGGGCCTGGGTACTGCCACTGCCCAGGTCTCGGGTTTCCAGGGAGCGCGGGTCACCCACCGGTGCATGCAGAGAATGGCCGATAGCGTCCCCGGAGAGGTCCCGGCCCTCACACCTGTCGAGATGATCTCTGTTGTCGCCCTCACCGAAGACTACGTGTACAACGGCAATCTCATGGCCACCCTCGCCATGGCAGAGAACATCATGGGCGTTGACTGGTTCTGCACGACCAACCTGATCGGCACGCCGCTTCCTGAGAGAAGATTCAAGGACGTGGAGGCCGCCACCGGCGTGCAGTTCGAGACCGAGCCCGCGGGGGATGGCCTGGCTCAACTGCTGCTGAAGAACCAGGGGACCTTCTTCGGCAACTTCGGAGGCATCGAGGTGGCCAACGACAACCACCTCATCTACCTCGACGGCATCACCCGCGCCGCCAAGACTACAGGGGCCAACTTCTTCCTCAATCCCAGCTGGAGTTCTATCATCGCCGTCTGCTACTATGGACGGGACATCCCCAACCTCTTCATCAAGGTTTCCATGATGCTCTCCACCCAGAACCTGATGCAATTCCGGATGCTTCTGAACATCATGAGCGAGTACCTGAGAGACGATGGGACTAGCCCCATCCGGGAGATCAACATCGGCAACGCAATATCGCCCGAGAACTTCATCAGGTGCAACGAGGAGTTGGAGGCCAGTGGCATCAAGAATCTCAGTCTGGCCGCCCACATCCTGATCAATCCCGATCTGGGAAGGGCAGATTTCGACTGGTTCGACAACTCGCTCAAGGTCTTGCAGAGCGGAACCGACCTCACCTTCAAGTACGAGAGCGATGGCCAGGCCAGGGAGTTCGACACCATGGAGGCCTACTTCCTTCCGGAGGAAGAGAGGAAGGCCCACGCCACCAAGATCGGAGACGTCATCTACTACAAGACCCTGCAGTGCACGAAGCACGCCAGGGAGTATATGCGTAGGGGCATCCCGGTCCGCTTCGGTCAGAGCGCCCATAGATGAGCGGAGCACAGGCCCGACAGTCCAGCCTCTTCGAGCCGGGTTCTGAGGAGACATCCTGCACGTGGATCGGATAGCGCAACCGTGTGCGGGGGCCTGTTCTCCTCGGTATCGACCACCGGGCTACACAGCGCTTGTCTCCTGGGAGAATCTACGTCCCGGTGTATCTCGTGCTCCGCATCCGCGGGAACTCGTCCCGGCAGCGCAACAAGGGGGCGACTCCCTGCTTCGGCAGTGTTTCCGCCGCGTGAGCGGAAGTCTCGTCGCACGCGGCAATCCCGGCCTCGCACCCAAGGCCGCCAACTTCGGTGGAGGAACTACTGATGACACATCCTAGCTACCGCCCGGGCGGTGTCAATCCAGCCCTCGTCACGCCCTTCACAAGAGACGACACGATAGACGAAGAGGCGCTTCGCAGGCTGGTGCAATTCGTACGGCCGCACGTTGACGGGATCGTGCCCGGTGGCACGACCGGTGAGTTCGTCAATATGTCGCACGCGGAACGTCGCAGGCTCCTGGAGATCTGCGTGCAAGAAGTTGGGGACGAGATCCCGGTCATTGCAGGCACCGGCGCAGCCTCGACACGCGAGGCGGTCGAGCTGGCACGTGACGCCCAGGAAGCCGGCGCCACTGCCTGCCTGGTCGTCACACCTTACTACCTGCACCCCTCAGACAAGGGAATCTACCAGCACTTCTACGAAGTAGCTAAGTCCGTGGACCTGCCCATCATCGTATACAACATCCCCCAGACAGTGGATGCCTTCACGCCACGCGAGGTGCTGGAGGACCTGAGCGAGATAGACAACATCGTAGGGCTCAAGGATTCCTCAGGCAACCTGCCGTACATGATGGAAGTCCTGGAGATGACTCAAGGACGCCTGGATGTCCTCGTCGGCCACGATGAGGTAGTCCTGCCGGCCCTGGCTGCTGGCTGCAGTGGTATGATCCTGGCCAGCGCCCAGGTCTTCCCCGAGGTCTGGCAGCAGGTGCTCCGATTGGTGAGAGAGGGCGATGTTGACGGTGCCCGCCAGGCTCAGAGGAAAGTACAGAAACTGGCCCGTATCTTCGTCCGCCACGGCGGCGGAGTCGCAGTAAAGGCAGCCCTCAACATGATGGGTGTCAAGGTGGGGCGACCTCGCCGTCCGCTCAAGGCTGTGGGCGGTGCCCTGATCCATGAAACGAGGGCAGAGATCCAACTGGAACTGGAGAAGCTGGGCAAGATACAGCCGCAGGAAATCGACTGGACCATGCCCAAGGGTCCCCTCGAGGACAGGTTCAACGACATCGGCATCGCGGCCAATAGCATCGAGGACCGTCGCATTCGCCTGGGGACAGGTACCGAAGGCCAGGACTCCGAGAGAACGGGCATCGACTTGGTGGTAGGCCCCAAGAGCGGCCCCATCGGTCTAGCCTACGCTCGCCAGCTGACCCACCCCAGACATGGCTATGAGGCTTTGACCACCATCGCCGAGCCGAATCTGATGGTCAGGCCTTCCACGTTGATCGTGCCTACCATCGAGTTGGTGAACCTGCGCCAGGCCAGCATGGTCTACGGACCCACTCAGGCTGCTGCGGCCAAGGCGATCATGGACAACGTCGAAGAGGGGATCATCCCGACACAAGATCTGGACAGTGCGGTGATGATCGCCAAGGCCACCGTCCACCCGAGGGCGCTGGATCGACACCAACTCTATGCCAACGTTCACAAAGCCATGTACAAGGCCATCAGAATGGCATACGGCTATAAGAATCCCACTTGAGAGCCTATCAGGAGGTACCATGAGAGAATGTAAGGTAGAAGAAAACGCGGCCAGGTGCGCTTGCACCTATCCCGGGTGTAGCCGGAAAGGCAGCTGCTGCGAATGCATCAGATATCACTGGGACCACAGCGAACTTCCCGGGTGTTTGTTCCCACCGGAGGTAGAAAAGACCTACGATCGCTCCCTCGAACGCTTTCTCGCCATCCACAGCAAGCGGTAGCACCGAGGCCTCACAGCGTGGCCTAGCGCGCACCTCGAGCTGTCCATTCTAGAATGCAGGAGGCAATCGTTATGGCTGGCAAACCAGACTGGCTGAGGGGGATCATGCCGGCATTGGTCACCCCTTTCACCGCTGAGGAGGACATAGACGAAGAGGGGCTGCGTCGCCTCATACGGCACGTGCTGCCCCACGTAGACGCCCTCGTCCCCGTAGGCACCACGGGTGAGTTTGTCTACCTGTCCGAGGAAGAGAAGCGACACCTCATCGACGTCACCATCGACGAGGCGGGCGGGCGAGTGCCGGTGATAGCCGGCACGGGCTGCACCAGCACCAGGGATACCGTGGCTTTGACAGAGTACGCCAGGGATGCTGGGGCAGCCGCTGCCCTGGTGGTAGCCCCCTTCTACCTCAAGCCCACATTCAACGAAGTATACGAGCACTACGAGGCGGTCTCGAAGGTGGGCATGCCGATCATCTTGTACAACATCCCCCAGTGTGCCGGGACCCACTACAGGTGGTGGACGGCCGAGGGCATGGCCTATCTGGACAATGTGATCGGCATCAAGGATTCCAGCGGGGACGTCCCCTTTCTGATGGCCCTTTTCGAGAAGCTCAAGGGGCAGATCGCCATCCTCTGTGGCCATGACGAGATCGTGATGGCCGCTCTCGCGGCAGGAGCCGATGGCGCCATCCTGGCTACGGCGAATCTGATCCCAGACATCTGGCAGGAGATCTACTCCCACGTCCAAGAAGGCAGGATCTCAGAGGCACAGGAGCGACAAAGGGACATCCAGCGACTGGTACGTATCGTGGCCCGTTGCGGCTCCACGCAGGCTGTCAAAGAGGGCCTTCGTATGATGGGTGTCCACGTGGGTGACTCCCGCCATCCCATCATGCCCGGCGGCGCCTTCCGTCGGGAAGACCAAGACGAACTACGTCTCCAACTCGAGGAACTGGGGAAGATCCCGCAGCGCAGCATCCAGTACGATCTTGGCCAGGGCAAGAAAGTGGAAAGCGCCGTGCACGCCACACCGCAAACGCCCAAGTCGGTGACCGACTTCACCATGCTGGTGGGAGAAGGATATGCGGGCCCACCAGACTTCGAGGTCGCGCACGTGGACCTTCTCATTGGGCTGAGAGATGGACCCGTGGGCACGGCGTTGGAGGAGGCCCTTGGCAGACCCGAACCCGAAAATCCGTCGGGCAAGGACCTCACCGAGTTGAAGATCATCTTCCAGCGGCCGCGTACTCTCCTGGTGCCCACGGTGACCGTTCGCACCAAGAGGCAGGCCCGTCTTTTCTACGAGAATGCCGTGGAAGGCATCATCATGGCCCTCCAGTCCAGCCTGGCCGACGGTTTTCTCCCGGAGGGCGCCTTGGACGATCTGGTACTGATCGTCAACGCCTTCGTCCACCCGTCAGCCGCCAACCGCCGCCGGATAGCCATCAACAATTACAAGGCGATGCGCGCCGCTATCCGCAAGGCCATCGAAGGCCGCCCCACCGTGGACGAGCTGCTGCACGAAAAGGAAGCAGCGCGCCATCCGCTGCGCTACGCGCCATAACCGGACATGGAGACGCGACACTGAGTGCTTGGGCTGGGAGAAGGAATTCCGCCGCTGTAGCATAGATAGGAGGCGAGAATGACAAGAGTTGCCTCTGTATACGCGGTCCTGGCGCTCTTCGTGGCCCTCAGTCTGGCTGGGTGTGGCCCGGCTGGTACGCCCGAGCCTGCAGCCCCATCGGAAGAGCCGACAGCCGTGCCTGGCACCCCGACCTCTCCACCATCCGAGCCCACAGCCGTGCCCAGCACCCCGACCCCTCCACCGTCCGAGCCCACTCCTGCTCCATCAGCGGAGGAGACCCCGGCACCCACGTCGACGCCTGCACCGCCCATGGAGATGTCTAGCACCGCCTTCGAGGATCAGGGTGAGATCCCTCCTCGTCATGCCCTGTGTCCCGACCAGGAAGACCTGTCACCCCCGATCGACTGGACCAATGTCCCTCCAGGGACCGAGAGCCTGTCCCTGGTTTGCGTGGACTCAGCGGTTGGGTTTGTACACTGGACGATATACAACATCCCTCCCACAGCCTCTGGCCTCGCCGATGGCGTACCCCCGCTGGGTGAACTGGAGGACGGCTCTCTTCAAGGTCCCAACGACTACGGCCAATTCGGCTACGGAGGGCCATGCCCACCCACGGGGGAAACGCACGATTACGTGTTCACGCTCTATGCTCTGGACGCGATGCTAGACTTACCCGCTGGCGCAACCGCGGACTCAGTCCTTCGGGCAGCGGAGGGGCACATCCTCGCTCAGGCACAGGTGAGTGGCTCATACGTGTGGCAGTGACCTTGCCTGCGCGCCATGCAGCAGACGAGCGCGCAGCGTTGACGGACCTGCCTTCTAAGGCCCATAGCTCCTTCGGCGGGGAGCCGTGGTCTCCGCTTGGCCCTCTCCCGCTTCTGGTTCGCTGGAGCCAGTTGTCGGTCCCTGGCATCGCACCAGGAGCTCGATCTGGAGATGCATCCCGCGTGTGCGCTGATCAAAGGGCCACCAACACGATAGCCTCTGCCAGACTCGTCTCATGAGTCGCCCGCTTTGGACGTCGGCTGGGCAAGAAGCACACTCCCACCGCCTACCACCGGCTCAGCGACCACCACAGCGGTCCGAAGCCTGCTGTGCACCCCGTCCAGGGGCAGCGGGGCGCGCGGCGACAGGCCGGCACAGGCCGCTTCTCCTGACAACACGCTTTTAGAAGATTTGACAGAATCCCTGTTTTTTGGTATCATTATTATAGAATTAGCACTCTCTATGTTAGAGTGCTAATTCGTGCATAGGGATCGTTAGGTAGTGTAGGTGGGCGCACAAATGGTGTCACTGACCGAGCGACAGGAACAGATTCTGGACTTCATCGTCCGAGAGTACATAGACAGCGCCGCGCCCGTAGGGTCGAAGACTATCGTAGAAGGGCGTGCACTGGCGATAAGTCCGGCCACTGTGCGGGCAGAGATGGCCCAACTCGAGCAACTGGGCTATCTCACCCATCCGCACACGTCGGCCGGTCGTACTCCGACGGCCCTCGGCTACCGCTATTTCGTGGAATACCTGATGAGAGAGACCTCGCTGTCCCTGAGCGAGCAGCGCATGATCGAGCATCAGTTCCATCAAGTGGACAGGGACCTCGAGCAGTGGATAAGGCTGGCGGGGGCCATTCTGACCAGCAGGAGCGACACAGCATCTCTGGTCACGGCTCCCAGGGCTCGACGGGCCAGTTTCAAGCGCATGGACTTGGCTCGCCTCAGCGAGGCCAATGTACTTCTTTTGCTCGTGCTGCGCGACGGTACAGCACGACGGAGGATCATCAGCCTGCGCGACGATGAGATTTCGGGGACGCTTCGGGGCATGGCCGACGACCTTAACGCCCAGCTGCTCGATCTCACGGGAGCGGAGGTCCATGCCATGTGTTCGCGGTTGAAGGGTGCGAATTCGTTGCTGGCCAAGCACGTCGCGGAGTTGATGAGCGACGCCGATCTGGAGCATGATCTGGAGTTGTACCGCTACGGCTTCGCCAACATCCTGAGGCAACCAGAGTTCGCCAGGGCAGCGCAGATGGAGAAGGTGGTGGGAATCCTGGAGCAACCCGGTCACCTCGAGTCCATCCTTGCTGAGATAGCTCTCTCACACAGCGGCGTCCAGGTCATAATCGGCGGCGAGGGTCGTTGGCCACAGATGACGGAATTCAGTCTCGTCATCGCCAGCTACGGAGCCGCCTGGCGAACCACGGGCGTCGTCGGGCTCATGGGTCCCATTCGTATGCCCTATGGCCGCAACGTCCCAATGGTCAGTTACGTCGCCAGTCTGATGAGTAGGCTGGTGAGAGAACGGTACGTGTAGGGGCCAGCTGCCGGGTGCAAGCCTACGAGGAGGTTCGAGACCAATTGGACGACAACGTGCACAAGATACCAGTAGAGGAAGCAACCGAGGAAGAGACAGACGATTTGGAGCAAGCCCAGCTTGAGGCTGCGAAGTACCTGGATCAGTTACAGCGCAGCCAGGCCGAGTTCGCAAACTACAAGAAGCGCATCGAGAGGGAGAGAGAGCTGTACATATCTCTTGCCAACGCTGCTCTGATCAGCAAGCTGCTGCCCGTCCTGGACGACTGGGAGCGGGCACTGGAGACCATACCTGACAAGCTGCGAAGTGTGAACTGGGTCGAGGGCGTGGCTCTCATTGAGCGCACAGTGCGTACGACGCTGGAGCAGGAAGGATTGACCGAGATCGATGCGGTCGGCAAGAAGTTCAATCCCGAGCTACATCACGCCGTGGTCCGTCAAGAAACGACGGAATACGCGGAAGACGAAATCATCAGTGAATTGCAGAAAGGCTACAAACTACACGATAAGGTGCTGCGACCTTCGATGGTGACAGTGGCAGCCAACCCTACAGATGAGAATAACAACCAACCTGACTGGGAGGGAGGACAAAATAGAATATGAGCAAGATTATTGGCATTGACCTAGGAACGACAAACTCTGCCGTGGCAGTCATGGAGGCAGGAGAACCTACGATTATCCCCAGTTCGGAAGGCGGGCGATTGACGCCTTCCGTGGTGGCGGTATCCAAGCAGGATGAGCGATTGGTGGGTACGGTGGCCAAGCGACAGGCGGTCACCAATCCCGAGAACACCATATTCTCGATAAAGCGACTGATGGGGCGCAGGTACAGCGACCCTGAGGTGAAGCGTGACGTGGAGCTCATGCCATACAAGATTACTGAGGCGCCCAATGGAGACGTCAAAGTCGTCATGGGGAGCAAGGAGTTTTCTCCACCCGAGATATCGGCCTTCATCTTGCAGAAGCTCAAGGCCGACGCTGAGGCGTATCTGGGCGAGACCGTTACTCAGGCGGTGATCACGGTGCCCGCCTACTTCAACGATTCGCAGCGCCAGGCGACCAAGGATGCAGGCCGCATAGCTGGCCTGGAGGTGCTCCGCATCATCAACGAGCCCACGGCATCATCGCTGGCCTACGGCCTGGCCAAGGGGAAGGACGAGAAGATCGCCGTGTACGACCTTGGAGGCGGCACCTTCGACGTCTCTATCCTGGAGATCGAGGCGGGAGATCCCCCGGTGTTCGAGGTACTATCGACCAACGGAGACACGCACCTCGGGGGTGACGACTTCGACCAGCGCATCATCGAGCATATCGCGGACGAGTTCAAGAAGGAGCAAGGCATCGATCTTCGCGGTGACCGCATAGCGCTCCAACGCCTGAAGGAGGCTGCGGAGAAGGCCAAGGTGGAGCTCTCTACAGTGATGCAGGCCGAGATCAACCTGCCGTTCATCACTGCTGACGCCAACGGACCGAAGCATCTGACCATGACCCTTACGAGGGCCAAGCTAGAGCAGCTGGTGGGTGAGCTCGTCGAGAAGACGATCCCTCCCTGCCGGCAGGCCCTGGAGGACGCGAAGGCAACCGCAGCCGACATCGACCAGGTCATCCTCGTCGGAGGACAGACCCGCATGCCGGCCGTCCAAGAGGCGGTCAAGAAGTTTTTCAGCCGGGAGCCCCATAGGGGAGTGAACCCGGACGAGGTCGTGGCCCTGGGCGCCGCCATTCAGGCGGGGGTCCTGGGAGGAGAGGTCAAGGACGTGCTGCTCCTCGACGTCACACCGCTGACCCTGGGCATTGAGACCCTGGGTGGGGTGGCGACTGCGCTGGTGCCGCGTAACACGACCATTCCGTACCATGCGTCACAGATCTTCTCGACGGCCGCCGACGGGCAGACGAGCGTGGAGGTCCACGTTGTCCAGGGGGAGCGCCCCATGGCTCCCGACAACAAGACACTCGGCCGGTTCATCCTCGACGGCGTTCCACCGGCGCCCAGGGGTGTACCGCAGATCGCGGTATCTTTCGACCTGGATGCCAATGGCATCCTCAACGTCTCGGCCCAGGACAAGGCCACCGGACGAGAGCAGCACATCACGATCACTGCCTCTAGCGGCCTGTCCGAGGACGAGATCAAGAACATGGTGCACGAGGCCAAGGCACACGAGACCGATGACCGCAAGCGCAAGGACGAAATCGAGGCGAGGAACAACGCCGACCAGGCCGCCTACAGCGCAGACAAGACGCTGCGAGACCTGGGCGACAAGGTACCAGCCGAAGTGCGCAGCGACGTTGAAGCCAAGGCCGCCGCGGTGAGGGAGGCCCTCAACGGCCAGGACGTGGACCTCATCCGTCGCAAGACCCAGGAGCTGATGGAGGCCATGCAGCAGATCGGGGCTGCCATGTACGAGCAGCCGGATGCAGCCACTCCACCTCCAGAGGGCGAAGCTGGGCCCCAGGCGCCGGAAGACGAAGGCACCGTGGAAGGTGAGTTTCGAGAGGTCTAGGAATAGAGCTAGGGGGCAGAGGCCACATAGGCCCTGCCCCCTTGCCTTGCGTTCGACGCTACCATCAAGTAGACTCCGCTGTGTCATCCAGTAAGGTGGTGTAATCTCCCTCCATGACTGCAAAGAGAGACTATTACGAGGTGCTCGGCGTCACCCGTTCCAGCAACGACGCCGAAATCAAGCGGGCCTACCGCCAGCTGGCTCGCCAGCATCACCCAGACCTCAACAAGAATCCAGACGCTGAGGACCGTTTCAAGGAAATCAACGAGGCGTATGAGGTCCTTGGCGACCGCCGAAAGCGCGCGGAGTATGACCGCTGGGGTCATGCTGGCACCGCCGGTGGCTTCGCCACGGACTCCGCTGGTTTCGGCTTTGGCGACATCTTCGAGGACTTCTTTGGCTTCGGCGGTATGCGAACGGCCGCCAGGCGCGCTCCTCAGAGGGGCTCCGACCTGCGCTATGACCTGACGCTGACCTTCGAGGAAGCGGCGTTTGGCTGCGACAAGGAGATCGAGGTCGCCAAGCTGGACACGTGTCCCAGCTGCCACGGTACCGGAGCTGACCCTGGTACCTCCCCCATCCGTTGTCCCCAGTGCAACGGCACTGGCGAAGTGCGAAGAGTGCGCCAGTCTGTCTTCGGCTCATTCGTGAATGTCACCACCTGCGGGCGTTGCCGGGGTGAGGGAGAGGTGGTCAGCACCCCCTGTAGCGAATGCCGCGGACAGAAGCAGGTGCGCGTAACCAAGCGACTCTCCGTCACCGTTCCCCCAGGCGTTGACCATGGGACTCAGATCCGCCTCTCGGACGAGGGTCAGGCTGGTCTACGCGGAGGTATGACTGGCAACCTGTACGTGGTGATCTCCGTCCGCAAGCACCCCTACTTCAAGAGACAAGACAGCACCATCTTCCTGGAGTTGCCTATCAACGTAGCCCAGGCTGCTCTAGGGGACGAGATCGAAGTGCCGACGCTCGACGGCACGGAGAAGCTGGCCATACCCGCAGCCACCCAGACAGGTGAGTCCTTCCGCCTGCGCGGAAAGGGCATACCCTACCTCAGAGGTGGGGGGCGCGGTGATCAACTGGTCACCGTGTATGTGGTGACCCCCAAGAACCTCTCGGCCGAGCAGCGCGAGCTATTCGAGGAACTGGCCAAGACCCTGGGCGAGGAAGTCATTCCGCAGGGCGAGAAGGGTTTCTTCGACCGGTTGAAGGATGTCCTGAGGTAAGGGCGCGTCCATCTCCTGCCCGGCAATCCAGTCTCTGACTCCGGTCGCGACGCCGTCGCCCACACTGCTCCATCCTCAGGGAGTGGCTCTGGTCGACTTTCAGCGCACCATGTACACCTCTCGAGACACAAGAAAAGCGTGTTTCGAGTCATCTGCCGCCGTTGAGCCCGCCTTCGATCTTACGCGGGGGTTCGAGCCTTGAAGTGGCTGGAGATT
>Ga0307378_10004635_pt1 | contig 19485 bp, 18 predicted proteins | sample UN1MG_FD_202238 | JGI IMG/M metagenome (GOLD analysis project Ga0307378, IMG submission 202238) | Soil microbial communities from Risofladan, Vaasa, Finland - UN-1 | ecosystem: Environmental > Terrestrial > Soil > Coastal area > Acid sulfate soil | place: Finland: Risofladan, Vaasa | collected... | reverse complement strand
AACATCATCGCACAAGCGCCGGGTCGGGTCAATCTTATTGGCGGACATACCGATTACAATGAAGGTTTCGTACTTCCGATGGCCATCGACTACTACGTTAGGGTAGCGCTGTCCAGAAGAAAGGATCAGCACCTCCGCTTCTTTTCAGCGGATTTCAAGGACCGGAAGCGTACCAGCCTGAGCAATCTGCGCTACAAAAAGGAGGACCGCTGGGCGAACTACCCAAAGGGAATCATCAGTGTACTGCTGAATCGGGGCTACGATATCGGGGGTTTGAGTTTTACGGTCATGGGGAATATTCCCATCGCAGTAGGCCTTTCCTCTTCCGCCGCCTTGGAAGTGGCAACCGCCTATGCGGTTCAGAAATTGCTCGGGGTCGAGATCTCAGGGCCTGAGCTTGCGCGTCTGGCCCAAGATGCGGAGAACAGCTTTGTGGGCGTTCAGTGCGGTATCATGGATCAGTTTGTCTCCCGGATGGCCCAGGCGGGCTCCGCCATGTTTATCGATACCCGTAGCATGGAGTACCGTCACATCCCGATAAACCTTCAAACCGTGAAGATTCTGATAACCAACTCCAGCGTACCTCGAAACCTGGTGGATTCGGAGTACAACCAGCGCCGTGCAGAGTGTGAGAAATGTGTCAGTTTGTTGAGCGCGCGCAAATCCGGACGTTCCCTGCGGGACTATAACGCGGCGGATCTTCGGGACAGCATGGGCCTGATCCCGGAGACCACTCGCAAACGCTGCCTGCACGTGGTCGAAGAAAACGAACGGGTGCGGGAGGCGGAAGGAGCCCTGAAAAAGAACGATATCGTAAGCTTCGGAAAGCTGATGAACCGTTCCCACGAGAGCCTGAGGGATCAGTACGAAGCTTCCTGTCCCGAGCTGGACTGGTTGGTCAAGCGCGCCTGGGAGACCGAGGGTGTCTATGGGTCCCGAATGACCGGAGCCGGGTTCGGCGGCTGCACAGTGACCTTGATCGAGGAAAAGGCAATCCCCAAATACGAAGCTCGATTGGAAGCCTATGAGAAAATATTCAGTTTCAAACCCGAGACCTTCGTGTGTCGTCCCGCCGACGGCGCGCGGATCGTCTTCCAGCAGGATGGACCTTGAAAATTTTACTATCCAACGACGACGGAATTGAAAGTCATGGCCTGCGGTTTCTGCAGAAGGCACTACAGATGGAGCACGAGGTCTGGGTCGTAGCTCCGGATTCCAATCGCAGCGGCAGTTCCCACTCCATCACATTGGGCAATCCGACCAAGTTCAGGAAGATTGCCGAGAGGGAGTACGCCTCCGGAGGGACTCCGGCAGACTGTGTGCTCCACGCCTGCCTGGGACTCGTGCCCGTGGACATTGAAATGGTGGTTGCCGGGATAAACCTGGGTCCGAACCTGGGCACGGATATCGTTTATTCGGGAACAGCCGCCGCTGCCCGGCAAGGGGCGTTCATGGGAAAACCGGCGGTCGCCTGTTCTCTCAACGCCTTTCAGCCGCCGTACCATCTTGATTTCGCCGTGGACTTCATGACCAGGAATCTATCCGCGATCCGGGCGCTATGGTCCGAGAACCATTTCCTCAATATCAACTTCCCCAACAAGACAGAAGCAGCGGAACCCGTGATAACCATCCCCACCCGGCGGATCTACGAAGATGAGCTGGTCCGATTTACCTCTCCCCAGGGAGACTTGTACAGTTTTATCGGGGGGCAAATTCCCGGTGGTGTGAAGGAGGAAGGTTCAGATTTCGGAGCCGTAGAGGCGGGATACGCCTCGCTTTCCCCCATATTGATTCATCCGGTCAATCACGAAGTGGAGGAACGTTACCGGGAAGCCGCCTTTATCTGGAAGAACGACTAATATTGCCGGATAAAGGTGGCAACCGAACAGGTCGATACTAGAATTGGATTGCATGAGAGTGCATGGAGTACAGAGATGAATATCGAGCATATTTCATCCAACCAACCATCCCCTGAGTCACACCCCCAGGGTGCCGGCGGCGGACAAGAGGTTATTGATCTGCGGCAGATAAAGAGCATCCTCTATCTCGGTGTGAAAGGAAAGCTCACCGTACCGGCAGGTGAAACCCACCGTGTAGATACCTTCGTCTGATTTGTGTATAGTACCTTGATGGTGAAAAACCTCGTCCTTCTGTTTGTGCTGGTCTGTGCCCTGACAGCGGCTCAAGAGATCGATATGGAAGCTGTCAGGGCATTCGATGATTTCCGCTGGGGGTTGCGAGCCTTTCACTCGGGCAACTTCGAAGATTCGATTCTCTCACTGGAAAAATCCCTGAGCACCAAGCCCCAGGATCTCCGCACCCGCTTCTGGCTTGCCAATGCCCTATATCGTGCCGGGTTCGAGCAGGCAGCCCTCGGGGAGTGGCGATATCTCCTTGAAGAGGATCCGAGCAACACGGCTGTCGAGAATACCGTACAGGTGATCACCTACAGGCGTGGATTGGGTGAGCAGTTGGAAGAGGGCAGTCAGCTGGTTGTCGCCGGTGTGATCAACGGCAACGATCAGGATGCCTATCCCCTGCGACGACCCTCCTCGGTATGGATTCGCAGGGACGGCTCCGTATACGTGGTTGCCTTTGCCTCCAATGAAATTATTCTTCTCGATGTGAACAACGCGGTGCAGAAAGTGCTTCAGGGTGGATTCCGGGGTTTTGATCGCCCCTACGACTGCCTGGAAGCGGAGGATCCGGAAACGGGGGAGAAGGTCCTGTTTATCGCCGAGTACGGGAGGAACCAGATCTTGAAGACGAATCTTCAGGGTGAGAGGATTCTCGTGATCGGCGGCAAGGGCAGTGCCCCGGGCATGCTTCTCGGACCTCAATACTTAGCCACGGACGGAAAGGGATATCTATTTGTAAGCGACTGGGGTAATGCCAGGGTAAATAAATATGATTTCAGCGGGAATTTCATTTTTTCCATCGGCGGAGGATCGGCCGCAAGGTTGACCGGGCCAACGGGGATCGCCTATCAGGATGGCGAGTTATTCGTCGCTGATCGCAGCAGGAAGAGGATTACTGTCTACGATGACAGTGGTAACTTCCTCTACACCGTCGGCCAGGGCGTCCTGTCCGGACCCGAGGGCCTCATCTTTCGCGATCAGGACAGCCTTTTGGTGGTGGATGGGAGCAGATTGCTGGAGTATAACCTTCCACAGGAGACCTGGACCACCCCAAATGATATGGGTTCCTTCGCAGGCCACCTGACCCACCTCGCCTTGAGTCCCAATGGAGAGGTGTACGTCGTCGATTTCGACGATAACAAGGTATATATTCTCTCCGAGATGACCGCCCTGTACACCAGCCTGTTTGTTCAGGTCGATCGGGTTAACTCCATCGATTTTCCGGAGATTCTTGTCGAGGTTACTGTGGAAGATCGACGGGGTGTCCCCGTTGTGGGACTGCAGGCGGAAAACTTCATATTCAGCGAGAATTTTCGGGAGGTTCCTCCCGCCCGCCTGCTCCGATCTCCCAGCAGGCCTGCCGCCCTGGATATATCCCTTGTGGTTGAAAAATCCCCGGAGATGAAGAAGTATGCCCAGAATCTTTCTGCAGCTGTTGAGTCCCTATATCAACAGCTCACCTCTTCCGGCCCTGATTCTCCCGGAAGGTGGCGGGTGCTCAGTGCAGGGGAAGAGGCGGTTGTGGAAACCGATCTCGGTGCGACCCGCCTGGAATCGGTCCAAGCTGCTCTGGCCGGACCCTCGAGTCCCCGCTGGCGCCTGGACAGAGCGGTGCGTATGGCCACATCCCGGACCATTCCCTCCACAGCCCGTAAAGCGGTCGTACTGCTCACAACGGGAAGTCTGAATCAGGATTCCTTCTCCGATTTCAGTCTCGCCGAGGTTACCGATTACCTCCGGAACAACTCAATCCCCCTGTACGTGGTGCACTTTGGTCCGGAAGCGGACCGTGAACTGGAGTACATGTGCTCGGAGACCGGAGGCGCGGTGATCTCCTATTTCGCCCCTAGGGGTGTAGGAACCCTCCTTCCCGATATCCGCCGGCGTCTGGGATCGAAATACCTGCTCAGTTACACCTCCCGATCGGAGTCCGGATTCGGGAAGAACTTCATCGATCTTCGGGCCGAAGTTGTTTTCCATAGAAAGAGCGGCAGTATACAGAGCGGTTATTTTGCCCCACTATCCGAATAATCGGGACCCCGAAAGCGAATCAGGGCAGACAGGATGCATAAAAGAGAGAAACGAAAGGAACGCTGGGAGGAAATCTGCAATCGCTGCGGGCAGTGTTGCTACGAAAGGCGTACAGGGTTTCACGGCTTGGCGATCAACTTTAATGCACCGTGCCGTTATCTGGATACACGAACTCAAAGCTGTACCGTATACGACAGACGTTTTCAGGTCTGTTCCGCGTGCAGAAAAGTGACAATGTTGACCGCTCTGTTCGATCCTTCTCTACCGGATTCCTGCGGTTATGTCCAGACGTTTAGAATATGGCGAAGATCCTCCAGCCGCCCATCTCCTCGGCAAAGTAGTAGTCCTGAAAACGAGTCCAGAAAGGAATCGTATCGGACAGATCGAGGCGCGTTTTTACGGTAAGCAGATATTCTTCCCCCCTGGATTGATCCGGAAAGCGATCCGACGGCGACACGAAGATACTTTTTGGATCCACGATATCCTCGCCGGATACTGCCGAAAAATCAGCATCGTCGAAGTAGCCCTGGAAGGTTTCGGCGATCTCTCTGCGGCTCAGGGTTGTGTTGAGCCGGATGATTGTAACTTCGTTGGCGAAATAGCGGGAGGCGGTGTCCACATCCTTGTCCATGAAGGCGTCTAAACAGGCGAGCAGCGCTGCCTTGATCTCCGGCTGCGGTCCGGATTCGAGTCCTGGAGCTGCCTGCGGCGTGATCCGCGGAGCCGGCTTCGGCCGCCACTTTGAAGGGGGAAGCTTCTGCCCTACGCTGAACAACAGCCAGCGCCCGGCTGATTGGTGCATCAGGTATTTCTGCTGCGTTGACCAGAACGCTACCTGCTTGGAAAAATCCATTTTGGCCCGGATCTGGATGGCATAGGTCTCTCCCCATGGGGTGGTAACAGGCGTCACACCTAAACTGTTCAGATCATACACTTCCGAGGGCGCCAAACCGGTCAGGTCGGTACCGGCAAAAAAGCTGCTTAGCTGTTCTTCGATCTGAGCCTGAGTCATCTCAACCCCGAGGTCACCGAAATAGAGCGAACCGTCCATGAGTTCAAGCATTCCAGTCGTGTCTTTACTCAAGAATGCGGAAACGAGTCGCAGGAACTTTGACTTGAGCAACTCTTTAGTGGCCTCCTCCCGTGTCCGTGGAACTGCGGCTAATTTTGCTTTTCCTTCCAGGATCAGGGCGGCCGCACTCCGAAGATCCTGGATCTGGATGTTGGCTGGATCGAGTCCGGGATCGATGTTATAGGCCATGTCCTGAAAATCACGGGCTTTCTGGGTATCCCCTTTTTGTTCATATTGCCGGCCTACAAGGTAGTAGGCTTCGGCCAAGTTCTTTCGTACATCCCTTGGAAGGGTTGTATAGAACTGGGCCCACAGCCCGGCGGCTACGAAAACAAGGAGTATGAGTAGCGGGAGCAACTTTTTCATCCTGTACCTCCTGTAGTTATACGTCTTCAGTATACTACAATTTTGCAGACGCATCAACGGATCGCATTGACTCATCAAAAATCGATACAAAAAAAATCAATGCCTCACGTAAAAATCTACCCGAAATAATAGTCAATTTTCCTCCGAATCGGGCATGCTACCGTCAAGGAGGATCAAAGAATGGGGCTTACGATGCGTGAGAGAAAAGCAGTCATCAGGCAGACAGCAGCCAGGTATCGAAGATCGAGCAAGAAGCAGAAGGGCAAGATTCTCGACGAGTTTGTCGAGATCACCGGATACAACCGTAAATATGCCGGGTGGATTCTACGCAATTGGGGCAAGAAACGATACTTTCATCTGGATGGCCAACTGATCGAAGTGGTGATCGGTACCCCTCGTAAGAAGAAGCGGAAGGCAAGGCAGCGAACGTATGGTCCGGAAGTGATAAAGGCGCTAAAAAAGATCTGGTATGTATTTGACTGCCCCTGTGGGAAGCGCTTGGTGCCGATTCTACGTTCGATGCTGCCGGTTCTGGAGAAGTTTGGAGAGATTCCCCGGGACGCGGCCCTGGGAGAGAAGCTATGCAGCATCAGTGCTGCCACGGTGGATCGGCTTCTACAGGCCGAGAAGCGCCGACTGCATTTCCGGGGTCGCTCACACACCCGGCCGGGGTCGCTTCTCAAGCACCAGATCCCCATCCGCACCTTCGGAGATTGGGATGAGCAGAAGCCGGGGTTTGCGGAGCTGGATCTGGTTGGCCATGAGGGAGGGATCGCCTGTGGCGACTTCGCCTTCACGCTCAACCTCACCGATGTGCATACCGGTTGGACCGAGCCCCGAGGCATCCTCAACAAAGCACAGAAGTGGACGGTGGAGGCTATTCAGAAGAGTAAAACGTTGCTGCCCTTCGAGCTGCTGGGCATCGACACCGACAACGGCAGTGAGTTTATCAACGCCCACCTCATCCGCTACTGCGATGAGAACCACATCCACTTCACCCGTTCACGACCCTACCGAAAAAACGACAACTGCTTCGTCGAGCAGAAAAACAACGCGGTCGTGCGGCGGTATGTCGGCTATATGCGCTACGAGGGCGAAGAGCAGGTCGCACTGTTGAACGAGCTCTATGACCAGCTGCGTCTGTTCATCAACTTCTTCCAGCCCTCGATGAAGCTCATCGAAAAGGTCCGTCAGGGAAGCAAGGTGAAGAAGAGATACGATGAGCCGAAGAGCCCGTACCAGCGAGTGCTGGCCTCAGATCATGCTGACGAGATCCTGAAAGAAAAGCTACGTCAGCAATTCGAAGAACTCAATCCTGTGGAACTACACCGCAAGATCAACACCCTCCAGGAAAAGCTCTGGGATAGCGTACGGCGAAACGGAGCCCAGCCCATGGGGGTAGCATTATGATGCTCCGTGCATCCCAACAGGCATGCCCAGCCGTCCTCCATGCTGTCTGGGTAGATGGCTCCCAGAAGGGGGGTGCCCAGATACCGGATGCCTCGAGAAAACGCGCTGTAGGGCCACCACGAGGCATAGTATCACATCGATATTTAGGCGATCACGTCCTTGGGGGCCCAACCAGCCCCGGACCCCTGCCCGACATCAGTTTGGCCCGCCGCGCATCAGGAAGCCCACCCACACGTGCTTTCTCTTTGCTACGTCTCCCAGCTACGCTACATTCTTGCCGCTCCTGGTATCATTCAACTCTCTTGTCCATCTCACTGAGCAACTCCCGGATGACCTCTCCCGTCCTCACCCCTGAAGGATTTCCTTCAGACCTTTCCGTATGCCTTGTCGCGGCTGTTCTCCAGCGTGTCAACCACGATGACAGATCGGCTCTTACAGTCCGTATATCGCGTTATCGATGTTTCCTGTGGACTCATACAAACCAGGATGCCAGTTATCCACATATCCACAAACTGTTAGTCTCCCTCTCCCCCCAGACCCCCCTCTCCCTCATTGCTACTACTATTCTCTTTCCCTTTGGGATAGATTATTACGTGAGGCATTCCTACTTTTCGGGTAGAATTTTAGGTGAGGCAACAGGCGGATTCAATATTTGAAGGCGCTCTCGCCGGTGAACTCTCGCAGGATGGAGTATTCGGGTACCCAGTTGGGGGGAATTGGAGCAAAGTTATTCAGGAAAGACAGCAGCCGGAGAGCTTCGTGAAATCCCTCCTGGGCGGGCTTGATGCTCTTCAGGAGAGGTTCGGCATACACCTTCAGTACGGAGAGCTCGTAGTCCAGGGCCGAATTAAACGCCGAATCGGCGGAGTTTTGAAAGGGAAATATGTTTCTGTTCTCGCCACGTCGTACAGACTCCCACCTGCAAAGGGTGTCAAAAGTGCTGTGTCCCCTGAACTGGGAATCTCGCACAATTCTGCGCAGCAGACGGTTGTCGGTGGTTGAGATCCGGTTGTGGTCGTCCAGGTTGAGTTGGGTGAGGGCGGATACATAGATCTTGTATTTTTGTTCGCGGGGAATCAGCGGGGTAAGCTCGTCGTTCAGCCCGTGGATTCCTTCGAGGATGATGATCGCCCTGACCGGAAGCCGCTGCGCCGATGAGCCCATCTGCCGCTGTCCGGTATGGAAGTTGAAGCGGGGCAATACGGCTTCCTCTCCGCGCATGAGGCGTAGGAGGTTTTCATTCATGAACTCAATATCAATCGCCTGGAGGCTCTCAAAATCATAGTTGCCCTCCTCGTCCCGGGGCGTGTGTTCTCGGGGAAGGAAGTAGTCGTCCAGGGAGATCGGAAAGGGATTTCTTCCCAACACCTGGAGTTGCACGGCCAATTTTTTGGCGAAGGTCGTTTTTCCTGAGGAGGAGGGACCGGCGATCAGTACCAGTTTGACTTCATCTCGATGTTCGCAGATCTTGTCTGCGATCATGGCGATCTTCTTGTCGTGCAGGGCTTCGGCCACCTGGATGAACCCCCGTACATTACGGTTGCTGATCAGGTCGTTGAGATGGCCGACACATCTGACGTTCAGGATCTTTCCCCAATCCTTATACTCCCTGTAGATGGAGAACAGCACAGGATTCTCCTGAAAAGGCGATAAGGAGCTGGGTTGATCCCATGGAGGATAGCGAAGGAGAAATCCAGGGGGATAGGCCATGATGTCAAAGATTTTCAGCAGCTTCGTGTTGGGAACCAGTGGGGCGTGGGCCAGATCCATAAACTCGCCGCAGCTGAACATAGACACCTTCTGATCGTTGCGGTTCTTGAGAAGAAGGACCGTATCCGGCTGGTTGTTCTGTTGGAAGTAACGTACCGCTTCGGGATAAGAGATGACTTTGCGCAGAATCGGGCAGCCTTGCTCTACGATATCCAGCATTCTACTCCTCAGGGCCTGCAGATCCTCTCCGGACACCTCGGCAAGACCCTCGAAATAGTAAAGGTATCCCCGCCCCAGGGAATGACCGATTACCAGTCGTCTGTCCGGAAACAGCTGTTTGGCGGCGATGGTAAGAAGGAAGCACAGAGATCGTCTGTAGATATTCGCCCCTTCCCGGGTGTTGAGGTACAGCGTCTCAATACTGGAGTTGACCTCGAGACGGTAGGTCAGGCTGACCAGTGCCTTGTCCACCAAGGCCGCCACCACCTGCTGTTTCGGCGTAAACTCTTTGTCTTTGAAGATTTCCTCAACCCGCGTTCCCGACGGGTAGCTTTTCTTTCTTCCCGAGGGAAAGGAGATCGTTATATCCATCCTTTGCAGTTCTCTTTAAACGCCCAGTTTTTCCGCTTCCTGGGGGGGCAAACAGCGCTGAATCGACACCCCCTCCTCCTCAGCGGTTTTTATCACCAAGGGCTCGTTGACCCGCTTTCCCTCCTTGTCGATCAGGATCTGAACAAAGGGAAAGCGGGGGCTTTCTGGATTGGTTTTCACCACTCTGCCGATTGCTTCGTCGGAGAGCAGCACCGCGTTGCCCAACGGATAGACGGAGATGCAGACGATCAGCGAGCGAACAATCTTCTCGTCATATTTTTTATTTCGTTCTTTGAGCAGCTCCATGATCGCTGTATGAGCATCTTTCTGGGACTTAAACAGCCGCTTGGAGGTAATCGCGTCGTAGGAACACACCACGGCGATGATGCGGGAGTAGAGGCTGATCTTATCGCCGACCAGACCCTTGGGATACCCGGAGCCGTCCAGGCGTTCATGATGTTCGTCGGCGCCGAGGGCGATTTCCTCAGACACGGAAAAACCTTTCAGAATTCTGTAGCCCAGGGTTGTATGAGCCCGTACCATTTGAAACTCTTTGTCCGCCAGAGCACTATCTTTCAGGTAGACCGCGTCCGGCAATTTGAGCATGCCGATGTCGTGCAGCATCGCCGCAACACCCAGTTCAATCATCCGGTGCGGGGGCAGCTTCATAAGCTCGCCGATCGCCAATGCCAGGATCGTGGAGTTGACGCTGTGGGTGTACATATAGTTCTCGGAGGGGAAGAGAAACTCCGGATAGCGGAGCATGGCATCGCGGCTGGTTTTTACCTTGTCTATCAACAGCTTGACCCGCTCGCTCATCCGCGGGATGTTCAACCTGTTTTCCTCCTTGAACTGTTTAAAGACTTCCAAGGCGAAGTTGACCAGGGAATAGTAGAGCTTTTTCGCCTCCTCCATCTGTTGTTTTTCCTTGATGTCCATGTCCAAAACGGAGGAAGTCGTGGCCGCGGTTCCTGTATTGGTGTGGGCGGGAGCCTCGGCGATCTGTCCGTCACTCAGTACGGCTTCATACCCCCAACGTTTCAGCCGCTCGATCAGCTGTTCTGTCATAGGGATATCGGGCGAGAGGAGAATAAAGGCTTCATCCAGATACACGGGAGCATCGACATAGCTGTCCTGCCTAAGTTCTGAAACAGAAATCCTCTTCATTGTCTCACCTCATCGCAATATTTGGACAGCTCTTGCATAACCCGGACAATCCGTGAACACTCATATAGTAGGCGCCTTTGCGGGGTATTATAGGAGCAATTCATGAAATTTAAAACCATTTACATTCTCTTCAACGCGGTAATCCTGATTTCTTTCGGATTTATCTTTTTGATGCCTCTGCTCCTGTTGGGAAGCGACTATTTCACACTCTTCGTCTCAAAAAACTGGATTGCGGGTGCCCTGTTTCTGGTTACTCTCATCATTATTAACGGCTATTTCCTCGGGAATTGGAAACTTTTTAGGCTTCTGGAAAAAGAGGACTGGCACGGTTTGATCCGTTTGTTGGAGCAGCGGGTGTACCAGAAGGGACGGATGAGGAGGGGTTCAATCAAGATGCTCATCAACGCCTACGTCGTAACCTCCGGCGTGGATAAAATATCCGGATTGGAATCTCATCTGAGGGAGAACAAACCGACCCTTCTGAAAATCTACGCCCTCCAGTTCGGCATTCCCTATCTGCTGAAGATGAAAGACGATCCCAAATCGGCGGAAACCTATTTCGGCAGGGCTGCGGAGCTTGAAAGTGTGCCCCATCGAGACTGGCTGCGCTGGAGTTACGCTTCCTCTCTACTCCTGCAGCGGCAGTTTGAGGCCGCTAAGGTGACTCTTCTCGACCTCCTCGACTCCGATCCGGACCTTGTCCTCGAGCTGCTGACGGTCCATGGACTTTCTTTTTTCGCGTCGATGGATGCTGAGGTCGCCATACGGGTAGAGGCGGAGCGCAGGCGTCTGGTCGGCCGTTTCACTCCGGAGCAGTGGGACAAAAAAATTGAATCAAACAGCAGGCATATTCAAATCGTGCTGTTCAACGGAATTATCCGCGATGCCAAACAGTGGCTGTTTGATCAAACTGCGGACACTTCCGAGAACCCGCCGGAAGCTGAAAAGACCGTGCACTAGGCGTTAACTAGCGTTAAGAGCGTCGGCTGCTCACGAAATAGCTGATGCTGCGATTGTAGGTCCTCTCCTCAGCTGCTGTGAAATAGCAGGCGGGAAGCTCGTTCATGCCACGATGATAGGCGATGCATTCGCAGCATATCCCATGCCGGGAACATCCCGGGTAGGAACAGTTGCAGGCGCTTAAGTTTTTCTTCTGATTGACACAATCCATGTAGTTTCCTCAATAGTGCTAAAGACTCATCCCCGTCCACCATCGAATCAGACATGTTTTGTGAAACCCAATGTGAGACGATAGTGAAACGTCAATCTGATATACTACCTTTGCATCATTGAAGACTTAACGCAAGGAGGATCGTCGGCACAGTTTTGTCGCTCCTCTTATTCCAAGACGCCCGACGCTATCAGAAAGAGCCTTCGGGCAATCAGGATGTACCATATCAACAACAACAGTAGTGTAAACAAGTCGGTTGTGCTGCTCGGTGGCGTCAAGGGTCCGGTAGTTATTTGGTATCGTCCGGGAGCTCATCCAGTATTCGCTGTAAGCTAGTTTGTAGCGCGGGGAGGTGATTGTGGATTATCTGCCATACTTCCTCGGCATCTATTCCCAGATAGTCGTGAGCAACGAGATTCCGAAAGTCCTTTACCTTCTGCCAATCCACTTCGGAGTATTTTTCTTTCAATTCCGAAGACAGTCGATCAACTATTTCTCCAATCACGATGAAGTTCATCAGAGTTGCGTCGAATACCACGCGGGTACGATAATATTTTTTCGCCGATGTAATTCCATGGATATATTCCAAAATTTTCTCGACGGCTTCCACCATAGATAGTAGATTCGCCTTGTCCTTATTCGACATATACCGCTTCTTGTAAAATTTTTGTCCTGAAAAATGGTTTGAGGTACCTTTCGGATGCGATTTCTACATTCCGTCCGAATCTTTGTTCCATTTCCTTTTTCAAGGCACACTTCACTTCAAAGATGTCAGGAGTTCCTTCTTCAATATCAACGAGTATATCAATGTCACTATATGGACTCTGTTCGTCCCTGGCAAAAGATCCGATCAGTGCTATCTTCCGAACATGGTACTTTTCGCGGAATTCACGCTTCTGCGAGTTGAGATAATTGAGTATGTCTTCTTTCATAAGTTCTCGTTTCGTTTCCACATCCGCCTCGTTTTGTAATTCGAATAGATTGCATACCATTATATCAAACCGTCTACTATTGTGAACTATCTATCTGGCGTTTATGTTGTCATATTCTCATTATAGGTCAAAGAAATATTGTCTTCATAAACGTATGTGTCAATACACCAGATCTACCGATCTACGATCTGCCACGGTTATTCAATTATCTTTTTCTTAGACAGGTGATTTTCGTGAAGCCCGGTAAGACAAAGATGTGCAGTGAAAATTCTACCGGAGACCGGACTTGAACCGGTACGACCCTTACGGGTCAGAGGATTTTAAGTCCTCTGTGTCTACCAATTCCACCACTCCGGCACTTTTCCCAAATCACTATACTCCGCTTTACAGTGACTTGTCGATGACACGCTTACCAGGGATTTATCGATGATTCGAGAAAGATCTTTTCCAGTCATTCAGGGTATTCCACTACTGATTTGGCAAAGGGGGGAGTATATATTCGCCGCTATATTTTTTCCTAGGACCACGGATCGAGCAGCTCGATGTTAAATGATCTGAAATTTTCTACGTTTCTCGTAACCAAAACGAAATCGTGTTCAAGCGCAGTCGCGGCTAGCAACGAATCTATCACAGGCGCCGGGCGGCCGATTTGTTCCAGCCGTGCTCTCTCTTCGCCCCACCGAATGCATATGCGCTCGCTTATCGGTAAGACATAACCTCGGAAGGCAGTCTTGAGCTGTTCTAGCCACACAATTAGATCATTTTTCTTCTTTCCATCAGGTAACCTCGTGATTCCGTAATGAAGCTCTCCCGGCGTTAGTACACTTAAGTACAAAAGCTCCGAAGGGAACTCGTTGAACCAGGAAATGACTCGCGGTGCAGGATCTGGTTTTGACAGCTCGGACACGACACAGGTATCGAGAATAAAGCTCATAGGTCGACCGCACGCCCCGTATCGGATCCACCTCGGGAGATCTCAAGTTCTATATCTTTATGGGGTCGTGCAAGGAGCACCCGTTTCTTATCGGGAGCCGACCTGTCGACTGTGCGATCAAAAGTCTCGCAGTCGACGACATATACCGCTGCCTTGCCGTTTTTCGTCACCAGCTGGGGATTTCCCTTCTGGGCCTCTTGCACGAGCTCGCTGAACTTGTTTTTGGCTGTTTGGAGTTGCCATGTGCGGAATTTCACACCCCCCCCTTATCTCATAATCTAGACTGTCTAGTCAGAATATATATCTTGCCGTCCAATTGGTCAACCAGGAGAGTAGTGCGCTTCACAGTGATTTGTCGATGACACGGTTCAATCTCTTGGCGAAATCCGCCGGATTGGCCAACTCCGCCCCTTGCACGATCAAAGCCTGCTCAAAGAGCAGACGGCTGATGTCCTCGCTGAGCTTCTTGTCCTCCGTGTCGATCAGCTTCTTCACGATCGAGTGATTCGGATTGATCTCAAGGATCGGTTTGACCTCCGGCATGTCCTTCTGTCCGAGGGCTTTGAAGATATGCTGCATCTGTATGGTGGGGTCATTGTCATCGGCCACGATGCACGAAGGGGAATCGCTGAGGCGAGTCGAGGCGCGCACGTCTTTGACCTCATCTCCCAGGATTTTCTTTATCTTATCGAGAAGCGGGCTGATCTGCTTCTCCTTCTCCTTGTCCTTTTCGGTCTTCAGGTCTTCCGCGGTGCCGCTTCGGCCTACAGATTTGAGCTCCACATCCTGGTAGCGGCCGATTACCGGTGCTACCAATTCGTCGATCTCGTCATCCATGATCAGGACTTCGAGGCCCCGCTCTTTGTAGGTTTCCAGCAGCGGGGAGTTCCTCAGCTTCTCCTCCGAAGCTCCCGTGATGTAGTAGATTGCTTTCTGCTCGCCGGCCATCCTCTCCTTGTACCCCTTCAGGCTGGCCAGCCCCTTCTCGGTTGTCGATTTGTACCTCAGCAGCTCCAGAAGGGTTTCCCTATTCCCGAAATCCTGGTACACCCCCTCTTTCAGGCAGACACCGAACTGTTTGTAAAACTCCTCGTACTTCTCGGGAGTATTTTTCGCGATCGTTTCCAGTTCTCCGAGAACCTTCTTTATCGAGGCGTTTCGGATACTCTGGAGAACCTGGTTTTCCTGGAGCATCTCCCGGCTGATGTTGAGGGGAAGATCTTCGGAGTCGATGATTCCGTGCACGAAGCGCAGGTAGGTGGGAAGCAGCTCTTTTTCGTCATCCGTTACAAACACACGCTTCACGTACAGCTTGACGCCGGGTTTGTAATTCACAAAGAACAGATCAAAAGGGGCTTTCTTGGGGATGTAGAACAGCGTCGTGTACTCCAGCGCGCCCTCCGCCTTGGTGTGAATGTAGTGCAGAGGATCCTCGGTTTCATGGCTGATCGTTCTATAGAACTCGTTGTAGTCCGCGTCCTTGATTTCCTTCTTGGGTTTTCTCCAGAGAGCCGATGCGGTGTTAATCTGCTCGACCTTTTGTTCTTGTTTCTCTTTTTTCTTTTCCCCCTCTCCCTCGCTTTTCACCTCTTCGTAGTGCAGATAAATGGGAAAGGGAATGTGGTTGGAGTACTTTTTGATGATCGATTCGATCTGCCAGCGGTTGGCGAACTCCTTTCCCCGCTCGGAGAGGAAGAGCTTGACGATTGTACCGTTGCGCTCGGCCGCGGCTTCCTCTACGGAGAAAGAGCCCTGGCCGTCGCTGATCCACTTGAAGGCTGTCTCCTCTCCCGCCTTTCTGCTGACAACTTCAACTTTGTCCGCCACCATGAACACGGAATAGAAGCCTACCCCGAACTGGCCGATCAGATTAGTGTTATCCAGGTGTTGATCTCCGAGGGATTCCACGAACTGCTGCGTACCGGAGTTGGCGATGGTTCCCAGGTTCTTAGCCAGCTCGTCTGAATTCATTCCTAACCCTGAGTCTGTGACCGTCAGCCAACTCTTATCCTTTTCGTCGAAGGAGATATCGATGCGGGGAACAAAGGCGAATCCCTTGAATTCGTCTTCTGTAAGGGTGAGATATTTCAGACGGTCGAGAGCGTCTGAAGCGTTGGATACCAGCTCCCTGAGGAAGACCTCGGGGTGGGAGTACAGGGAGTGGATGATGAGGTGCAGCAGACGGCTGACCTCGGTCTTGAACTTCTGTTTTGCCATGGTTTTAACTCCTATCACCTACAGAGGCAACGGTCTATCCGATGAATACGGCGGATGTCGGCGCCGCTCTGTATGCACTTTGAAAAATACTGTATAAATATTGAAATTTTCGCACTGTCATCGTAATATCGCAATCGATGTCCTCTTCCAGCAAGCTGTCATCGTAACTGTCATCGTAATAAAGTAATAAAAAAATGTCGCGGGAGCAATCCTTGACAGCTGCGGCTGAAGGAGCGTACAGTTCTTGTTCGTGAAGATCAGTGAAATGATGCAGGAGTACGACCTCGAGATCGACGATGTACGTTGGTACCTCGCCTGTCAGCAGGTGGATCTGCTGCTCGGCTATCGGGATAACAAACGGGAGCTGATCCGCTTGATCTGGTCAGGAGCGCTGGAGGGGGCGCTGTACGATATGGAAGAGCGGTTTCTCGGGGAGTTGCAGAGCCGGCTCGATGGGGGAGTCCTGGATGAAGTTCAGATTCGGGGAGTTCTTCGGGAAGTGGTATCATGTCGGGAAAAGCGCTACACTGTAGAATGAATTTTAAATATTTATACAATAAAATCGTATAAATATACTTGACTTACTCTTCCTTGCCGAGCTATGGTAGCACAAGGAGGAAGAGTGCATGAAAACGACTCTGGATTCGAAGGTACTCGATCGGATCGAATCGGTTCCGATTCCACAAGTACAAAAATGCGCCATCGCCTATTCCGGCGGTTTGGATTCCACTCTTGGGATCGAGCTGCTGCGGAGGGTGTACCGAGCCGACACCATTATTCCCATTACCGTTGATGTGGGGCAGGGCAGGGAGGAGATCGAGCTGGCGGAGCGGCGCTCCGCCATACTTCAGGTCCGGCCCCTGCTTATCGACGCCCGAGAGCTGTTCACTCGGGAGTGGCTCGCCAAAGCCATTCGGGCCAATGGCAGCTATTGGGGCTATCCGGTTTCCACCTCGATGACCCGGCAGCTTATCGCTCAGCAGGTGGCCCGGAAGGCTGCCGAGCTGGGCTGCGATGCGGTTCTAGAAGGCTCCACCGGACGAGGGAACGATCAGTACCGGATGCACAATGTGTTCAAGATGTTTGCTCCCCAATTGCAGATCCTCGTTCCCGTTCGGGATTTCGATCTGACCCGTGCAGAGGAGCTGGAGCTATGCCGTCAGTGGGGTGTCCCCGTAGAGGAGATCATCTGCGGTGGAGACGATAAAACCCTCTGGTGTCGCTCGATCGCCTCGGGCGCCATCGCTTTGAATCAGGAGATCCCGGATTCGATCTGGATGTGGTACGTCCCCCCGGAGCGGGCCGAGGATCGGGCGGAGGTCCTTGAAATCGCCTTCCAGCAGGGGCTTCCTGTTGCATTGGACGGCGAGTCTCTCGATCTGGTGGCCTTGATCGAGAGACTGAACCGGCGGGCCGGAGCCTGCGGTCTGGGACGCATCGATATCTTTGAAGACGGTATCATGGGGTTGAAGAGCCGCGAGATCTATGAAGCCCCGGCCGCGGAGGTGATCCTCAAGGTAAAGGCCGATCTGGAGGCTCAAACCTTGAGCAAAGAGGAGCGGGAGTTCAAGCGACTGGTCGACAACCGTTGGGCCTCCATGGTATACCACGGTGAGTGGTTTCACCCTCTCAAAGAGGAACTGGACGCCTTTGTCGAGTGCAGCCAGAAACACGTCACTGGCACGGTGAAGGTGAAGCTGTACAAGGGGAATCTGGAGATCCTGGAGCGGGAGCGTTCCTGGTCCTCCCTGTTCTATCCCGAGATCCGTTCGATCGAGGGAAGCGGATTCGACCAGAGGTGGTGCGCCGATGCGGCCAAGGTCCGGGGGCTGCCCTTCGAGATCCTGGCCCGCAGGGACAAACGGCGAAAGGAGAAGCTTTGAGCAAACTCTGGGACAAGGGCTATGCCCTGGACAAACTGATAGAGGAGTTCACAGTCGGGGACGACCCGATTCTGGATCAGAGCTTGGTGGCGGCGGACTGTGTGGCCAGCCTGGCCCATGCCGGAATGTTGAAACAGATCAACATTCTCACCACGGATGAGTACGAGGGCTTGAGAAAGGAACTGTCCACGATCATTCAACTGAATCGGGATGGATCCTTTCGCATCCGCAGGGAAGATGAGGACTGTCACACAGCCATCGAGAACCAATTGGTTCAAAACCTCGGGGAAGCGGGAAAGAAGATCCATACGGGACGATCAAGAAACGACCAGATAATCGCAGCCCTCAGGCTCTACACCCGTTCTTTCCTCCTGCAGTTACAGAGTGTCTCTCTGGATCTGGTACAAATCCTGGTCGCCTTTGCGGACCAGCATAAGAATGTGCCGATGCCGGGGCGCACCCATCTGCAGATCGCCATGCCCTCTTCCGTCGGGCTGTGGGCCGGCGCTTATGCCGAGGAGCTGCTGGACGATCTGATCCTGATCGAGACCGCCTACCGCTTGAACAATTCCTGCCCATTGGGTTCTGCGGCAAGCTATGGGGTACCCCTGCCTTTGGACAGAGAGATGGTAGCCGAGTCTCTGGGCTTCGATCGAGTTCAGAACAACGTTCTGTACGTAAACAACAGCCGCGGTAAGTTCGAAGCGATCGTTCTCGATGCGGTCGAACAGGGCATGCTGACCTTGAGCAAGCTGGCCCAAGACTTGATTCTCTTCTCCCTGCCCGAATTCGGCTACTTTCACCTGCCCGCCGAGCTGTTCGCCGGCAGCAGCATCATGCCTCAGAAGAAAAACCCCTGCATGCTCGAACTCCTTCGGGCCAAAGCAGCCACGCTCAGCAGCTACAGCGCCCGGATCAAGAGTATTATCCGGGCCCTGCCCTCAGGGTACAATCGAGACTTTCAAGAGACCAAGGCTCCCTTTCTTCGCGGTTTGAACTTGGGCTTGATCAGTGTACGGGTGATGAGCCTGGTCATCGAAAAGCTCGAAGTCGATCCAAAAAGATTGCGGGAGGGATTCACTGCAGAGATCTATGCCACCGATCAGGCCCTCGACATGGTTGCACGGGGCGCCTCGTTTCGAGATGCCTACCGCAAGGTAGGAGGCGATCTCGAGGCACTCGAGAAACGGGATCCTGATCAAGCGATCCTCACGCGAACCTACACGGGAACAACGGGAAACCTGCGCCTGGAGCTGTCCCGAGGGATCGTGAAGGAACAGCGGGAGCGCCTGTCATCTCGAAAAGAGGAGATCGATCGCAAGATCGAAGCCCTGGCGGGATTCACGGTTTCCCTGTGTGGATGAGAGCATTGACGGATCCGGCCCTGGGGCTGATAATTCCCGGATGAAGCGCTTCGTTCATTCCAATGCCAACGAGCGACGGCTTCCCGCTTCCACGGCGATCCTGGTATCCCTTCTGCTCCTCCTTTTCTTGGCTTCTTGCCGGAACCTCCTGCCGCTGCAAAAAGCCGGGGGAAGAGCTCTAATTCCGGAAAAAGTGAAATCCGAGCACTTCCTTCAGGCTGCGGAGCGGGGAGATCTTGATGTGGTTCGCGAACTGCTCGCTCAGGATCCAAGCCTGCTCGAAGTCCGGGATGCTGCCGGCTGGGATGCCGTTAGCTACGCCGCCTGGGGCGCCCACCCGCAGGTCCATGAATATCTTCTCAGGCAGGGGGCTGAGGGGAATCTGTTCACCGAAGCGGCTCTCGGTCCTGTGGAGAGCTTCCTCGGGCGGCTGGAGACAAATCCGATCGGCGTCGAATCCCGGGATGTCAAACAGAAGGCTAGTCCGCTGATCTGGGCG
>Ga0307378_10004633_pt1 | contig 19491 bp, 17 predicted proteins | sample UN1MG_FD_202238 | JGI IMG/M metagenome (GOLD analysis project Ga0307378, IMG submission 202238) | Soil microbial communities from Risofladan, Vaasa, Finland - UN-1 | ecosystem: Environmental > Terrestrial > Soil > Coastal area > Acid sulfate soil | place: Finland: Risofladan, Vaasa | collected... | reverse complement strand
TGGAACCGACCTCCAGCGTCGCCTCGCGCAGCACCGCGAAGGCCCCGGCCATGGCCTCGCCGACGCGGCGTTCGGCGTCGCGGGCCCGGCCCAGCCGGCTCATCATCTCGAAGATCAGGATCTGGCGCTTCTGCTCGAGGAGGTCGTACCCTTCCTCGGCAAATTCGAGTTGGCGCGACAGCGCCAGGTAACTCGATTTCGTCGGCGCCACGTGCAACTTGGCCATGGTTCACCCTTACGGCCGCGACGCCCCGCTTACGCGTCCCGGCCGGCTCCCGGCGCGCCGGACCCGGCCGGCTCATCGGGCGTTGCCCCATCTTTCTCGCGGTAATGCGCATCGATCAGCGCGTCGCTCAGGCGGTGCAACTCGTCTCGCGGCAGGATCGACAGCACGTCCCAGCCCAGTTCCAGCGTCTGGGTGATGCTCCGGTCCTCGAACTCGCCCTGGCTCAGGAACCGCTTCTCGAACGCGTTGCCGAACTCCAGGTACGTCTTGTCCAGAAGGCCCAACTCCTCTTCGCCGATGACGTCGGCCAGGCCGCGCACCTGTTTCACCCGGGCGTAGCCGGCGAACAACTGGCTCGCCAGGGCCGGGTGATCGTCCCGCGTATACCCCTCGCCGACGCCGTCCTTCATCAGCCGCGACAGGCTCGGCAGCCCGGCGATGGGCGGGTAGATGCCGCGCTGCGACAGGTCGCGGTCGAGCACGATCTGGCCCTCGGTAATGTAGCCCGTCAGGTCGGGCACCGGGTGGCTGATGTCGTCGGACGGCATCGTCAGGATCGCCATCTGGGTAATCGACCCGGGCGAGTCCTCGATGCGGCCGGCGCGCTCGTACAGGCTCGCGAGGTCCGAGTAGAGGTACCCGGGGTACCCCTTGCGTCCGGGGATTTCGCCGCGGGCCGTGCCGACCTCGCGCAGCGACTCGCAGTAGTTGGTCATGTCGGTCATCAGCACCAGCACGTGCTGGCCGCAGTCGAACGCCAGGTGTTCGGCCATGGTGGAGGCGGCGCGGGGGGTCAGGAGGCGCTCGACGCTTGGCGCGTCGGCCAGCGACAGAAACATGGCCACGCGGGCCAGAACGCCCGAGTTCTCGAACGTCCGGATGAAGAACTCCGCCACGTCGTGCTTGACGCCCATGGCGGCGAACACGATCGAGAACTCGCTCGCCTCGTCCAGCAGTTTCGACTGGCGGACGATCTGGGCCGCGAGGCGGTCGTGCGGCAGGCCGTTGCCGGAGAAGATGGGCAACTTCTGCCCGCGCACCAGGGCGTTCATGCCGTCGATGGCCGACAGGCCCGTCTGGATGAACTCCCGCGGGTACCGCCGCGCGTACGGGTTGATGGGCAGGCCGTTGATGTCGCGCCGGTCGGCCGACAGCGGCGGCGGGCCACCGTCGACCGGTCGGCCCAGGCCGTCGAACACCCGGCCCAGCATCCGCCGCGACACCGGCAGCCGGAAACTCTCGCCCAGAAACCGCGCCCGCGTCCGCTCGTTCGACAGGCCCGTCGTCCCCTCGAGCACCTGGACCACCGCCAGGGTGTCCGAGACGTCGAGGACGCGGCCGAGGCGCGGTCGGCCCTCGGCGTCGATAATCTCGACCGTCTCGTCGGACCCGACGTCGCGCACGCGGTCGACGAACACCAGCGGCCCGTCGATCCGCGCCGAGCCCACGTACTGGAGGCCGTAATCCCGGATTTCGCCTTTCAGTTCCGACACGTCGTCACCTCTGCCTGACGTACTGCTTCTCGAACGCGTCGAGGGCCTCGTTGACGCGAGCCTCGAACGCCTGAAGCGCCTCGGTCTCGTCGTTGCCGTAGGCGCCCTTGGCCCGCATGATCTCGGCCACGACGGGCAGTTGCCGCAACTCCGCCAGCGGCGCCCCGGCCTGGATCATGTCGCGGCCGCGACGATAGAGCGTCAGGATGATCCGCAGCAGGGCCACCTGGCGCCGCGGCGAGCAATACATGTCTTTCTTGTCGAAGGCGCTCTGCGTCAGAAACCCGTCCTTGAGCATCTCGGCAACGAACAGGATGACCCGCTGCGTGTCGGGCAACACGTCGGGCCCGACGAGTTTGACGATCTGCTGAAGCCGGTCCTCGCGTTGGAGGACCGTCATGGCCTCGGCCCGCAGGGCAGCCCACTCGGGGGCGTGCTTGTCCCACCAGCCGGCCACGTCCTCGACGTACTCCGAATAGGACCGCAGCCAATGGATGGACGGGTAGTGGCGGGCGTTGGCCAAGTCGGTGTCGAGCGCCCAGAAACACCGGATGAACCGGCGGGTGTGCTGCGTGACCGGCTCGGAGAAGTCGCCGCCCGGCGGGCTGACGGCCCCCACGATGCTGACCGACCCGCGGTCTCCGCCCAGGGTCGTCACCGCCCCGCCGCGCTCGTAGAACTGCGCCAGCCGCGTCGGCAGCGACGCCGGGAAACCCTCCTCGGCGGGCATCTCTTCGAGGCGTGCCGCCAGTTCCCGCAGGGCCTCGGCCCAGCGGCTGGTCGAGTCGGCGAAGACGGCCACGTTGCGGCCCTGGTCGCGGTAGTACTCGGCCAGCGTGATGCCGGTGTAGATGGAGACCTCCCGGGCCGCCACGGGCATGTTGCTCGTGTTGGCGATCAGGATGGTGCGTTCCATGAGGGGCCGGCCGGCCCACGGGTCGACCAGTTTCGGGAACTCGCGCAGTACGTCGGTCATCTCGTTGCCGCGCTCGCCGCAGCCGATGTACACGATGATCTCGGCGTCGGACCACTTCGCCAACTGGTGCTGGGTGATGGTCTTGCCGGTGCCGAAGCCGCCCGGAATGGCGGCCGTGCCGCCCTTGCCGATGGGGAAGAACGTGTCGATGACGCGCTGGCCGGTGATGAGGGGCTCGGTCACGCGCAGGCGCTCGCGGATGGGCCGTGCCCGGCGGACCGGCCACCGCTGGACCATCGTCAGGTCCTTCGGCCCGGCGGGGGTCTCGACGACCGCGATCTTGTCCTCGATGGTGTACTCGCCCTTGTCGGCGATCCACGTCAGTTTGCCGCCGACGCCGGGCGGCACCAGGATGCGGTGGTGGACGAGTTGCGTCTCCAGGACGTCGCCGATGGTCTGCCCCTCGGTCACGTCGCGGCCGGCCTCGACGGCGGGCACGAACGGCCATCGCTTCCGGACATCGAGCGGCGCCACCTTCTCGCCGCGCGCGATCCAGGCGCCGCTGTGAGCCTGGATGTCGCGCAGGGGCCGCTCGATGCCGTCGTAGATGTTGCCGATGAGGCCCGGCCCCAGGCTCACCGAAAGCGGCGCGCCGGTGCAGCGAACCGGGGCCCCCGGCTTGAGCATCGTGGTGTTCTCGTAGACCTGGATGGTGGCCCGGTCGTCGACCAGGCGGACGACCTCGCCCACGAGGCCCAGTTCGCCGACCTCCACCACCTCGTACATACCGGCGTCGCGCATGCCGCGGGCCGTGACGATGGGACCGCTGACGCGGGTGACGCAGGGCGAGGTTGTCGCTGTCTCGGTCGACATAGGTCAGGACTCCTTGGGCGCCGCGTCGGCGGCCGGGCCGGCGTCGTCGGCCTTGTCGAGCGACAGGTCGGCGGCAACCTGGCGGCGAAGCGCCGGCCAGAACCGGTCCAGCCGGCCCAGCAGACTGTCATCCCAGACTTGGCGGCCGTCGGCGTCGCGGACGATCACGCCGCCGTCGATGGGGGCCGCCTCCGGCGCCACCTCGATTCGCAGCCCCTCGCGGCCGACGCGCCGGCGGACCTCCTCCGCCAGGTCGGCCCCGAAGGCCTGCCGGTCGGCCTCCGACAGGACCAGCACGAACGCCTGGCCCGCCATCCGCGCCACGGCCTCGGCCGCCAGGGACGCCACGGTGGCGCGGTAGTCAAATCCCTCGTGCGTCGGCAGACGGCGACGTGCCTCATCGTAGACCGACTGAAGCAGGTCCTCCGTCCGGCGTGCCCGCATGCGGCCGACCTCGACGGGCACCGTCGCCAGGGCCAGCCGGTGCCGGCGCTCGGCCTCCTGGCGGGCGGCCTCGATCCGCTCTCGGCGCTCGTCGTCGGCCTGGGTCTTGGCCTTGTCGAGGATCTCCTGGGCCTCGCGGCGGGCGCGTGCGGCGGTCCGCTCGGCCTGCCGCCCGGCGTCGGCGAGGATCTCCTCGGTCAGGGCGCTCCCGGGGTCCGTGCTTTCAGCGGCCACTTACGTCTCCTCCTCCTGCCCGACTCGGATGCCGACGGCCTCCTGGACGAACTCGCGGAGGGTCTTGCGCCCGGGCATCGGCCCTTCGGGGCCGGGGACCTCGACCACGAGCGGCCGGCCCTGCCCCATCCGGATCGCATCGACCTCGCGCCGGATGTCCGCCGCCACGACGTCGGTGATGATGACGATGCCGAGGTCGGCCCGGCGTGCGGCGCGCGCCAGGGCCTCGGCGGCCTCCGCCGCCGTCTCGACGACCTGGCCGTCGACGCCGGCCAACCGGAAGCCGCGGACGGTATCCTCGTCGGCGATGCAGAAGAACTTCACGCGTCGCCTCCGTTACGGGATCTTCGCGAGCAGCATCATCGCGACGACGAATCCCAGGACCGCCAGACCTTCGGCCAGGGCGACGAACAGCAGGCTTCGGGTCAGCAGTTCGGGCTTTTCGGCCGCGGCGCCCAGCGCCGCCGACCCGATCTTGCCGACGGCGTACGCCGCCCCGAGGATGCTGACGGCCGTCACGAACGCGACCGACGCCGCCAGGGCAACCGTCCTGGCAACGTCGGTGCCCATCCCGCCGCCCTGGTCGGCCGGCGTCTTCTCTTCGGCCAGCGCGGCGGCGGCCACCAGGCCGACCAGGACGACCGCGCCCATCAGACGAAGATGCGTCATCGTACAGACCTCCTCCTGTGCTTGAGGCTACTGATCCTGTTCTTTCGTATCCAGCCGGAAGGGCGTGAACGCCCGCCCGCTCCCGGAGAAAAACTTGCCGAAGAACTCGTAGTATTGCAGACGCAGCGCCTGGACCGACGCGATGATGCCCTCCAGGACAATCGTCAGCACGTTTCCGACTATCAGGATGACGACGTACAGGACGCCGCCAAGCCCGGCCCCGGCCATCTTGTGCGTCTGCTCGGCCATCATCAGGGTCGCGTACAGAATGGCCGCATGGCTCATCGCGTACGCCCCCAGCCGCACAAAACTGATCGTGTTGGCCATGTAACTGAGGACGCCCTCGAACAGTTCGACAGCCGACTCGAAGACCGCCTCGAACAGGTTGCCGCTGTGCGGCGTGCGTCCGGCCCTGCGGCACAGGACGTAGTGCACGGGTTCCTTGAGGAACATCGCGGTCATCGGCACGGCCAGCAGCAGGATGTACCAGACGGGACCCATCTCGTGCTTCAGCACGACGGCCTTGATGAAGATGGCCAGGGCGCCCCAGTAGAAGATGGCCCCCGCGGCGCCAAACTTGTCGAGCGTGCCGCCGATGACGTCGCCGCGGCGGAACCGGTTGATCATGTTCAGGACGAGGCCCAGGCTGACGACCACCACGCCGAACCCCATGGCCACCACGAGCAACTGCATGGTATCACCGTGCAGCGGGTTGTTCCAGAGCGCCCAGCCTTCCCCGGTGAACCCGAAGAACTCGCCGTACAGGAACCCGAAGATGATGCTCGCGCCGCCGGCCGCCATCAGCAGCACCCCCGCATCGCGAATCTGCTGCTTGCGACCGTAGACCAGCGCTCCCAGCCCAGCCAGCACCAGGACGAGACCGTGCCCCACGTCGCCGAACATCATGCCGAACATCACCAGAAACGTGATGGCCACGAACAGCGTCGGCTCCAGTTCGCGGTACCCCGGCAGGCCGTAGGCCGAGACGAGCATCTGGAACGGCCGGAGGATGCGCGGGTGCTTGACCAGGACGGGGATTTCCTCTTCGGGCACGTCGCCGGGGTCCTGGGTCTCGACGACGCACCGCCCGCCGATGAGGTTCTGGAGGTGCCGCCGCATGGCGACGACCTCGTCGGCCGGAATCCACCCGTTGATGAGGACCGTGGACTCGGTGCGGGGGAAGTTCTGTTCGGCCTCGAGGATCTTGCGTTCGACCCCGACCACGGCCCTCAGGACGGCCAGCGGCCGCGACACGTCGCGGACCAGGGCCGCGATGGCCTCGCGGGGGCGGGTGAGTTCGACCGAGAGTTGGTCCTTCTCGCGGCGGGCCTCCTCCAGCAGGTCGCGCATCGTGCCGGTGGCCGACTCGGCAATCGCCTCGCGCTGGAAACCCACGCCCTCCAGGGCGGTCTCGAGGGCAAAGCGTCCCTTGCGGCTGGTGACGGCCACGAGGCGCCGGCGTCCCTCGGCCTCGGCCAGCGGCATGAGGACCACGTTCTCGCCGACCTGTTTCTCGAAGGCGGCCATGTTCTCGCCCGGCAGGCTGCCGATGGCGAAGTGCAGGAACGAGAACCGCCCGATCTGGTCGAACGACAGTTCCAGTCCCTCGTACGCCTGCACCTGGTCCAGAAGAGCCGTGACGCGGCCCCACCGCTGGAGGGCTTCCTCGCGGCGATGGAGCGTCTCCTCAAGCTGCTTCTCGATGGGCTGGAGGCGGTGCTCCACCTCGTCGAGGCTCACCTGGGGCAACTCTGCGCCGGTCACGTCCGGCAAGGTGGCGAGGTCGAGTTGGCGGAAGATCTTGTCGGTGCGGCCGGTGAGGTTGTCGCACCGCGCGAGGACCTCGCTGCGGTCGGGCGGCTCCTGCGGGGCCGTGTCGGGGCCGGCGCCGGTGCGGACCAGATGGACCGCGCCCAGCATGCCCAGACCGCGCAGCACGGCCCGCTCGTCCCGTTCGAGGACGACGACGCTCAACCGCTTCATCTCGACGGTGCTAAACACGCACAGGCCCCCCGGCCCCGGCCCGGACATCGGCCGGTTCGGCCCACGGGATAAGACGGCGGCGAAGGGCCTCGGGCGCCAGGCGGGCCCGGATGCCCTCGCTCAGGGTGATGAGGTTCGCCAGTTCGACCCGGCGGATGGCGGCATAGGCCACCACCGCGCCGAGGCCCATGTGGCTGCGGCGGAACGTCCGGTTGGACAGCCGCCAGTACCGGTTCCACGCCAGGACCTCCAGGGCGGGCGTGTCGACGGCGCGCCCCTCGGGCACGGCGTCGATGGCGGCGCCCACGGCCATGGCCGCCACCTCGGCCAGGTCCTCGGCCGCCAGCATCTGCCGGAATCGCTGACGACTCAGGCCGGCCCCCGCCACGTGGAACGGACTCAGCATCTCAGCCGGCAGGTCGTACGAAAATCGGCCGCGCGCCGCCAGCATCAGGTGGAACGTGTCGGCCTCCTGCCACACCATCGGCAGGACGTCGTCGCGATGGGCCCGTGGCAGGGCGCGGGCCCGGGCAAGCAATTCCGTCAGGTACCCCTGGTCGAGGCCGGCCTCGGCGAAAAACGGCCGCGGCCGGCGGTGGTAAAGGTCGATGGCCCCAGCCAGGCCGGTCCGCAGCGGCTCCGGCTCCAGCACGGCAGTGAACGCCTCGATGCTGCCCGCGCCGGCCAGAACCTCCACATTCAGGGCCAGGTCGTCGGACAACGGAACCAGGTGCGGCTGAAGGTCGGCAAGCGCCGTGCCGCACGCAAAGCCCCGCACGAGCACCTTGACGTTCTCCATGCGGAACCGCACCCGCAACCAGTCGAGCAGGTGGCCCGATGCCCCGCCGAGTTTCGAGGCGATGGTCGAGAGTTCCTCGACCTGGTCGAGCACCAGCACCCGCTGGACGTTCGAGGCGGTCAGGAAGTGTCCCTCGGGAAACAGGGCACGGGCGAGTTCGGGGAGGGTCCGGATGCGGCACAACTCGTCCAGCCGGCCGCCCTCGGCCAGGCGACTGCGCCGCCCATGGATGTTGGCGGCCAGGAAGTCCAGGTCGGTTGCGGTTCGGAAAACCATAGGCGTTGACCGCTTTCGTACCGACTACCGGCCGCGCACGCACCGGATCACGACCTCGACGGCGTCGGCCTGCCGTTTCTCGTCCAGGCGCAGATCAGCCTCGATGTTGCCGGCGGCCTTGGCGAGGCGCTGCTGCCTCTCGCGGTCGGCCTGCTGCACGGCCTCTTCAATGGCGGCGTCGACCTCGGCCCGGGTCTCGTCGCGGACCTGGTCGGCGAGTTGCTGGGCCTGGCGGCGTGCCTCGGCCCGGGTGCGTTCGGCCTCACCCTCGGCCTGGGCCACGATGCGCTTGGCCTCGGCTTCAGCCACCAGCATTTTCTGGATGACGTCGCGCATGGCCATACCCGGTTACGACCGGCGCCGTCAGCCCGGCCGACATCGCCAGGGCGCGCCGGTTCCCCTATTCCTCGGCGTCCAGGATATCAAGCGCCTCGGCCACGGATTGGGCCTCGGTCAGTTTGCGATAGAAGCCGGGCGTCTGGACGAGCCGCGCGATCTCGGCCAGTGCCCGGACGTGCGGTCCGGGATCGTCGGTCGGCGCCAACAGCAGGAACACGACGTGCACGGGCTCGCCGTCGATGGAATCGAACTCGACGCCGTCGGCCGAGGTGCCCATGGCCGCCGTCAGGCTGGGAATCGATTCGTGCTTGCCGTGCGGAATGGCCACGCCCTGGCCGATGCCGGTGGTGCCCTGCGACTCGCGGAGGCGGACGGCCTCCAGGGCGCCGGCCCGGTCTTTGAGGCGGCCGGCCCGGACCAGGAGGTCGATCATCTCCTCGAAGACCTCTTCCTTGTCGAGGCTCTCCAGGCCGACCTTCACCACGGACTCGTCGATCAAATCGCGCAATCTCATCGCCGCACTCCTCGGTTGCCGGCGCAGCCGCTGCCGGCCAGGGGGGCGTCCGCCTTACAGACCGCCCATACAACTCCCGTCAAAAAGATTCCGTATGGTAAGAGACCCGGCAGGCGATTTCAAGAAAGTCTTTCGCCGGGGGCGTGATCGCAGTATGATAACAGTTGCTCGATTCTCCTGCTAGGAGGGGATGAAATGCAACAGCATTTCAACGTTTTCATCCCCCTGGCGTGCCCGCACTGCCGGACGGAACTCTTGCTGACGCTCGACCAGGTCCACGAAGAGCGTTCGATCCAGTGTTCCATGTGCGGCACGACGATCGTCCTTCGGTCGGATGGCCTGCCGATGCCACCCGCCCGCACACCGGAGACAGGCCACTTCATCCAGACCTGAGGCAACGACCGGACCCAGGGGACGCCCGCGGAAGGCCGAGGCCCGTGCGCGCTCAGCGCCCCGCCATAGATCACGAGTCCGCGATCCGCCGGGGGAGTTATCGGCTCACCCCTTGATGACCCCCAGCGGCCGCAGGCGGCAGACCTTGCGGGCCAGCCCCGCCCGCTCGACCACGCTGACCACGTCGGCCACGTCTTTATAGGCGCCGGAGTACTCCTCGGCCAGCCCTTTCCAACTGTGGCTCATGGCCATGATGCCCTTGGCCGCCAGGTCGCGTCGGACCTGCTCGCCGCGCATCCGCCGGCTGGCCTCGCTGCGCGACATCGCCCGCCCCGCCCCATGACAGACCGACCCGAACGTCTCGGCCATGGCCGCCTCCTGGCCGACCAGCAGGAAGGAGTAGCGGCCCATGTCGCCTGGGATGATGACCGGCTGCCCGACGCCGCGATACGCCTCGGGCACCTCCGGGTGGCCCGCCGGAAACGCCCGCGTGGCGCCCTTGCGGTGGACACACAGGGGGCGCGGGCCCGCGGCCGTGTCGTGGGTCTCGATCTTGGCGATGTTGTGCGCGACGTCGTAGACCAGCCGCAGCCCCAGCCGCTCGGCCGACTTCCCGAAAACGGTCGAGACGGCCTCCCGCACGAGCACCATCAGCGCCTGGCGATTGGCCCAGGCGTAATTGGCCGCCGCACGCATGGCGCCCAGGTACCGGCGTCCCTCGTCGCTCTCGACCGGCGCGCAGCACAGTTGCTGGTCGGGCAGGTCGAAGCCGTACTTTCGGGCAGCCCCGCGCATGGTCTTGATGAAGTCGTCGCAGACCTGGTGGCCGAAGCCGCGGCTACCGCAGTGAATCATGAACGCGATGCCGCCGGCCGCCACGCCGAAGGCCTCCGCCGTAGCGGGGTCGTACACCTCGTCCACCACCTGGACCTCCAGGAAATGGTTCCCGGCGCCGAGCGAGCCCACCTGGTTCTGGCCGCGCTCGTAGGCCCGCTTCGAGACGGCGTCAGGGTCGGCGCCGTCGAGGCATCCGCGGGCCTCGGTGTGGTCGAGATCCTCCGGCCAGCCCTGCCCGTGGCGGACGACGTAGGCGGCGCCCTCGCGGAGCACCTTCCGCATCTCGGAAAGCGCCAGTCTCGTCCGCCCGCCGATGCCGACGCCGCACGGCACCGTCTGGAAAATGCGGGTCAGGAGTGGCTCGATGCGCGGCCCGACGTCGTCCAGGACGAGGTCGGACCGTATCATCCGGACGCCGCAATTGATGTCGTACCCGACGCCGCCGGGCGACACGATGCCGCCCTCGGCCGGGTCGGTGGCCGCCACGCCCCCGATGGGGAACCCGTACCCCCAATGGATGTCGGGCATGGCCAGGCTGGCCTTCTGGATGCCGGGCAGCGTGGCGACGTTGACGACCTGTTCCGCCGCGTTGTCGCTGCGGATGGGCTCGATGAGCCGCTCGTCGGCGTAGATGATGCCGTCGACGCGCATGTCGCGCCGGTAGGATTTCGGGATGCGGTACCGGCACTCGCCGGCCGGTTCCAGCGGACCGTCGTACCCTTGACCTCCCATCGCACGTCCTTTCAAACGTCGAGAATAAACCGGGCCGACCACGTGCCACCGGGGTCCTCGCGGACGTCGAGTTCATGGTACGTCACGGCCTTGACCTCGAGCCGGGCCGTGTGGCGGCCGGGATCGAAGCGTCCGAAACCGACCTGCGCACGGACCTCGCGCGGCGTGCACGCCTCGAAGTGGAACTCCAGGGGCACCAGCCGGGCCGTCTCGAACCGGTACAGGAGTTCCTGGAGCCAGACGACCAGGAGTTCCGTGGCCTCGCCGGCCAGGTCACCCTCGGGAACCGCGCGGACGTCGTCCACCACCTCGACCCCGCGGGGCCCGTCGTCGAACATCTGGGCGAAGGTGGCCCGGGCCGCCGTCTCCAGGAGGTCGGGCAGGTCCCGGCCGCGGACCCGAAGACCGATGTCGGCCGTGTGGTCGAAGACGTCGAACGTGCCCATGGCCCTCCTTCGCGTCGTCGGGTGTGGCCGTTGGCGACAGCCGCACCGCCGATTACTTCCGTTTGCGGTCTGCCAGGAGCAGGATGTCGCGCAGGGCCTGGGGACCGCGGGCGGCCATCCATTGTTTCTCAAAATGCCGGTCGAGGGCGATCTGGGCGATGGCGCTGAGGGCCCGCAGGTGGAAGTTCCGCTCATCCTGCGAGCCGGCCAGGATAAAGACCGTTTGCACGGGGGGGTGTCCCTCGCCAAAGACAATGCCCTCGCGGCAGCGGATCGGCAGAATGTCGAACCGGTGCTCGCCGTCGACGACGATGTGGGGGATGGCCAGCCCCGGCTGGATGACGGTACTCGACTCGGCCTCGCGGGCCCGCAGTTTCTCCAAAAGCGTCTTGGCCGAGAGGCCAAGCCGCGTGCTGAGCACGTCGGCCGCCTGCGCGAACATCTCGTCGGCGCCAGGGCGGGACTCCAGGTCGAGGACCTCGCAGTGTTCAATCAGGCGGTCGAACCGGTCTTGGACGATTTCGTCGCGCTGCATCGCGATCTCCCGGAGTTCTTCCTCGAGGCTGCTGCGGCGAATCTCTTTCGCCACGATGTTGCGGACCATGTACACGAGGGCGCTCTCGCGGGTGCTCCGAGGACGGACCCAGATGAAGTACCACAGCAGGCCGCCCACCACAAACGCCGCGGCCGTCACGGCAGGCGCCGGGCCCAGTTCCGCGCCCAGCACCACGATCAGAACCGCATACACGCCGATACCCGCCAACTGGACCCACGGAAACAGCGGGCACCGGTACAGCGGGCGATAGTTCTGAATCCGGCTGCCGCGCATAATCAGCACCGCCACGTTCGTCAGCAGGAACAGAACCAGTTTCATCGTGCTGGCCACCTTGACCAGGTCGCCGATGCTCAGGAAGAGCACCATGGCCATCATGAAACCGCCAGTCACGAGGATGCTGACGTAGGGGGTCCCGAACCGCTTCGAGACCTTCCGCAGCGCGGCCGGCAGGAGGCCGTCGCGGCTCATGGCCATCGGGCTCCGCGAGGCCGCCAGGATGCCGCTGTTGCCGGTCGTCACGAAGGCCAGGATGGCCGCGGCCGAGAGCAGGACCACGCCGCCCTTGCCCAGGAACCGACCGGCCGCCAGGCTCAAGGGGGCCATGCTCCCGTACGGTCCGGCGGCCAGTTCGTCGGACCCCACGACGCCCACCACCACGAAGACCGCCGCCACGTAGAACACCGACACGACCGCGAACGACAGGAACATGGCGCCGGGCAAGTTCCGGCCCGGCTGGTGGACCTCCTCGGCCACGCTGGCCACCTTGGTCAGTCCCCCGAACGAGACGAACACCAGCGCCGAGGCCGCCAGCAGGTTCCCCGTCCCGGCGCCCATGAAGTGGTCGAAGTTCGGGTGCTGCTGCACGTTCGGCACGCCGGCCAGGACGAACACGCCGAGGACGGCCAATAGCACCGCAACCATGATGACCTGGATACGCCCGGCCAGTTCGACGCTCAGGATGTTGAGCACCATGAAGACGGCGCAGCAACCGACCGCCACGCCCTTGACCGACCACTCCCACTCCTCGGGCGTCAGGTCGGCCGCCGGCCAGATCAACTGGGCGAACGCCCCGATGCCGACCATGGCAAACGCACTCTTGAGGGCCAGCGACAGCCACGCCGCCAGGCCGGCCAACGTCCCCGGCAGGGCCCCCATGCTGCGCTCGATGAAGAAGTAATCGCCGCCGCTCTTGGGCATGGCGGTGGCCAGTTCGGCCTTCGACAGCAACGCCGGCACGACCATGATCGCGGCCAGCGCGTAGGCCAGGACGACCGCCGCCCCGCACACCTTGAATGCCTGGCCCGGCAGGACAAAGAGGCCGCTGCTGACCATGGCCCCGGTGGCGATCGAGAACACCGCCCAGAAACCGAGGTGGCGGCCGAGGGCCTTGATTGGTTTCATCGAGGTACTCCATGCCCGGCGCATCGGACATGAGTTGAGTTTATCCGTGGGCGTGCGCCGAATCAACCGCGGGGCCGGTAACGCCCCGGCGCGGCCACCTCAACGGGCGGCCGCTTGGGCCCGAGCGCGCGGGCTCACCACCCACCTCCGCCGCCCCCGCCTCCGCCGCCACCCGAGGACCCGCCGCCGCCGGAACCGGAACTCGACCCGGGGGCCGTCGACGCCGACCCCAGCGCGCCCGCCCGTGGTCGACGCCCGCGCGGGCGGCGTCAGAACTCCACGCCTTCCTGTGCCCCCAGGCCCGCGTCGTGTGGGTGCTTCAACGAGCGCATCTCGGTCACCAGGTCGGCCCGGTCAAGGAGGCCCGGCCACCCGCCGCGCCCCGTCAAGACCAGGTGCACGGCGGCCGGGCGGGCATCCAGAAGCGATTCGGCCTCGTCGCGGGTCAAGAGGTCCAGGCCGACGGCCGTCAGGATCTCGTCGGCCACGACCATCGCGTACCGGCCCTGGCCGAGGCACTTCCGGACCAGGGCGAGGGCCTGGCGTGCGGCCGCGCGGTCTTCGGGCCTCGGCTCGCCCGTCACGCAGCCGGCGCCCATGCGGAAGATCTCCAGGTCGGGGGCCAGGCGTTTCGCAGCCTCGTGCTCGCCCACGGCGGCGGCCTTGACGAACTGGACGAACGCCACCCGCATCCGGTGCCCGACGGCCCGCAGTGCCAAGCCGAGGGCGGCCGTGGTCTTGCCCTTGCCATCGCCCGTGTGGACGATGACGAGCCCTCGCGCCGGCTTGGCCACCATGGTCCCCGTCCTTCCCGCGGCGCTGCCGAGGTCATTGTAGACCGCCGCCGCACCGGCCGCAAGCGCGCCCAAGGCCCGGAAAAACCTTTTGCGTCGCCGGGCGAGTCCGTATACTCGGCAGACCGTTTCCTGGGCGGTGTATGGCCCACTGCAAAAAGGTTGTTCCGCTCATGCCTTTCGACATGTCCGAGGCACTGGCTCGGCGGCTGAAGATCAGCCGCGAGCGAATCACCCCCGTTCTGGAACTGCTCGACGCGGGCTTCCGCCCCGTCTTCATCGCCCACTACCGGAAGGCGGAGACCGGCAGCACCGACGAGGAGACCATTCTCCGCATCCAGGAGACCCGCGGGGAACTGGCGGCCATGGAAGACCTCCGGTTCCAGGCCCGCAGCCTGGCCGAGCGGGCGAGGGCCCTGACGGAGCGCATGGCGGCGACCATCGTCAAGGCCGAAGACGAGGTCGCCCTGGAAGACCTGATGGAGCCGCTTCGGCCGAAGCGCCGCACGGCCGGCATCGTGGCCTGCGAGCGCGGCCTCGAAGGGCTGGCCGACTACGCCTCGGCCGGCGCCGCCAGCGGACCGGACCTGGCGGTGAAGGCCACGGAGTTCGTGAACCCGGACCGCGAGGTCCGCTCGCCCGAGGAGGCCCTGGCCGGGGCCGGGCACATCCTGGCGGAGCGCGTGGCCGACCATGCGCGGGTCCGTAGCGAGGTCCGGCAGTTCGTCTGGGAACGGGGGGTCCTCAAGTCGCAGCCGTCGAAGCAGCGGACGAAGCAGGCCGCCGAGTTCCGCGGGTACTTCAACTTTGCCGAGCCCCTGACCCGCATCCCGCCGCATCGCATCCTGGCCATCAACCGCGGCGAGCGAAGCAAGGCCCTCAAGGTCACCATCGAGGTGCCCCTCGATGCCCTCATGGAACGCGTGGTCGGACTGGTCATGCCGAAGGAACACCGCTTCGGCGCGTTCCTGAAGGGCGTCCTGGCCGACACGCTCCAGCGGCTCGTCTTGCCGGCCGTCGAACGCGACGTCCGCCGCCGGCTGACCGAGCGGTCCGAACGCCACGCCGCCGATGTCTTCGTCTCGAACCTGCGGAGCCTGCTCATGGCCCGGCCGTCTCGCGGCCGGCGCGTCCTGGCCATCCAGCCGGGTTACCGGACGGGCTGCAAGATGGCCGTCCTCGAGGCGGACGGCGCCCTGCTCGGCGAGACGATCGTCTACCCGCTCGAGCCGCAGAACAAGGCGGCCGAGGCCAAGGTCGCGATCCTCCAGGCCGTCCAGCAACACCAGGTTGGAACCGTCGCCATCGGCAACGGCACCGGCTGCCGCGAGGTCGAGGCCCTGGTCTCGGAACTCATCGAGGAACACGCGCTCGACCTTCGCTACGCGGTCGTCTGCGAAGCCGGCGCCGCCGCCTACGCCGACAGCGACCTGGCGAAGCAGGAGTTCGGCCACCTCGACGCCGCCATCCGGGCCGCCATCAGCATCGGCCGGCGACTCCAGGACCCCCTGGCGGAACTCGTCAAGATCGACCCACGGACCATCGGCGTGGGCCTGTATCAGCACGACGTGAACCAGCAGCGGCTCCAGCGGGCGCTCGACGAGACGATGGAATCATGCGTCGCCGTCGTCGGGGCCGACGCCAACACGGCCTCGCCGTCGATGCTCCGGCGGATACCCGGCCTCGGCGAGGCCCAGGTCGCCGCCCTCGTCGCACGCCGGGCCGAGGCGCCCCTGGCCAGCCGCGAGCAACTCAAGGACCTGCCCGGCTGGGATGAGAAGACCTTCCGGATGGCCGCGGGGTTCCTCCGCGTCCGCGGCGACCACCCTCTCGACGCCACGCGTATCCATCCCGAGCACTACGCCGAGGCCGAACGACTGCTGACGCACCTGGGGTACAGTCTCCAGGACCTCCAGAGCGGCGAGAAGGCCCAGACCCTGCGCAAGGTCCTGGTGGACCTGTCGCTGGAGCCGCTGGCCGAGGAACTCAAGATCCCCCTGCCGCGGCTGCTCGACATCGTCGGCGCGCTCCAGCGGCCCAGCCACGACCCGCGGTCCACGCATCACGGGCCGATCTTCCGCCGGCGAATGCGCCGAATCGAGGAGCTGCGGCCCAGCATGTGGGTCAAGGGAACCGTCCGGAACGTCGTGGACTTCGGCGCCTTCGTCGACATCGGCCTCAAGGAAGAGGGCCTGATCCACATCAGCCAGTTCTCGAAACGGTACGTGCGGAACCCCCTCAACTTCCTGCACGTCGGCGACGTCGTCGACGCCAAGATCGTCACCATCGAGACCGACAAGCACCGCATCGCCCTGACCCTGATCGACGACAGGCCGCCCAGACGCCGCGAGCCCAGGCCCAAGAGTCGCGACGCCGCAACGGGCGAGACCCCACCGGCCAGGCGGCCCCCCGCCGACCACGCCCGGGCCCCCGGCGCAGCCGCGCCCTCGCGCGGAGCACCCGCCGCCGGTGCCCGAGGCCGCGACGCCGGCGGTCGGACGGGCCGCCGACCCAGAGACGCCACACCCGCCACAGGGCGCGGCCGCTCGGGTCCGTCACGGTCCGACCGCCGACCCCGGACGGGGCCCCCGCGCGTCATCATCTCGAAGTCCGCGGCTGCGCCCGATGAGCGCGAACCCGACACCATGGGCCGACCCAAGATCCGGTGGGCCCACTACGATTCCGATCCCGTCGAGAACGACTTCGACGACTTCGAGGACGAGGTGCCCCAGGAGCCCGAACCGGCCGCCGAGACCGCCGACCCCGATCCGGCCCCGGAGCCGCAGGCCGAGGCGACCGAACCGGCCACCGAGACCCCCGACCAGGAGCCACACGATGAGTAAGTCACCTGCACCGGCCGCCTTGCCGCCCGACCTCCTGGCCGGCAAGGTCGCCCTCGTGACGGGTGCCGGCAGCGGCCTGGGCCGGGGCATCGCCGAGGGCCTGGCCCGCGCCGGGGCGAAGGTCGCCCTGGTGGACATCGACCTGGCAGCCGCCGAGGAGACGCACGCCCGCATCAGCCAGGCCGTGGCACCGCACCGCAGCCTGGCCGTCCGGTGCGACGTGACCGACGAAGCGAGCGTGGCGGCGGCCTTCAGCCACACGGTCGAAGCCTTCGGCGGGCTCGACGTGTGCGTGCCGGCGGCCGGCATCGCCCCGGCGTATCCGCTGGTCGATTTTCCCGTGGGGCCGTGGCGCAAGGCCATCGATATCAACCTGACGGGCTACTTTCTGACGGCCCGCGAGGCGGCCCGCATCCTGATTCGCCAGGGCCGCGGCGGCAGCATCATCCTGGTCTCGTCGAAGAGCGGCCTGGACGCCTCGAAGGCCAACTCGGCCTACAATGCCACGAAGGCCGGCGAGATCCACCTCGCGCGCGGCTGGGCGCTGGAACTCGGGGCCGAGGGTATCCGCGTCAACGCCATCGCCCCGGGCAACGTTTTCAAGGGCTCGAAGATATGGAACCCGGAGTACATCGAGGCCGCCGCCAGAAAACGTGGCATCCAGCCCGAGGAAGTCATTCCGTATTACGTCGGCCTGACGGCCCTGGGCATCGAGATTCAGCCCGAGGACGTGGCCGGCGTGGTGTGCTGGCTGGCCAGCGATGCCGCCCGCGTCATCACCGGCCAGGTGATCGTCTGCGACGCCGGCCAGGTCTTCGTCCGGTAGCGCCGCCTCGGGGGACCGGCGGCTCGCGCCGCACCAACGAAAGGGCGCCGTACCATGACCGTAATCGACGACTATCGCAACGTCGCCGGCTCATACACGACTCCGAAGACCAGCCGCGCCTGGAACCTGTACGGGGCGGGCCTGGAGAACCTCCGGCTCGAGGCCATGCCCGTCCCCACGCCGCGCGACGACCAACTGTTGGTCCGCATCGACGCCGTCGGCATCTGCGCCAGCGACTGGAAGATGATCTCGCAGGGCGCCGCCCACGCCCGCATGAAAGGCCGCGACCTCGCCAAGGAACCCACCGTGCCCGGCCACGAGGTCTCAATGACGGTCGTCGGCCTGGGCAAGGCCCTGGCGGGCAAGTACCAGGTGGGCGAGCGGTACAGCGTCCAGGCCGAAATCTACATCCAGGGCGAGAACGTCGCCTACGGATACAAACTCCGCGGCGCCGACCAGCAGTACCAGACCATCGGCCCGGAAATCTACGCCCAGGGGTACCTGCTGCGCGTCGACCCCGCGCTGGGCTACGCCCAGGCCGCCCTGGCCGAACCGTGGGCCTGCGTCTACCACGCCTACTCGAACCACCGCCCGACGCAGACCGTCAAGCCCGGCGGCACGGTCTGGTACGTGGGGGCCGGGCCGCTGGGCCTGATGCACATTGAGAAGGGCATCCAGGACGGCGCGGCCCGGGTCGTCGTCAGCGAGATGAAGGCCGACCGACTCGAAAAGGTCCGCCGCAGCCTCGGACCCCTGGCCGAGAAGAAGGGCGTCGAACTGGTCGTCGTCGACCTGACGCAGCAGCCCATCGACTCGGTCCTCGCCAAGGGCGGGGCCGACGACATCATCGTGCTCGCGCCGGTGGCCAAGGCCGCCGAGGGGGCCCTGGAGTACCTCGCCAAGAACGGGTACTTCAACATGTTTGCCGGGTTCGAGAGCCGCGACCGGGCCTGGATGCGCCTGAACCTCAACGACATGCACTACGGCCAATGGACGCTCGTGGCCACCAGCGGGTCGCCCATCGAGGCCCTTCGCCGCGCGCTCGACGACGCCGCCGCCGGCAAGATCGACCCCCACAACTCGGTCGCCTGTGTGGGCGGCATCGACGCCGTCCACAACGCCATCCACCACACGCACGAAGGCACGTACCCCGGGCGCATCGTGGTGTACCCGCAGATCGAGATGCCCCTGACGCCCGTCGACCAGATCGTCGCCGACGGCCGCTGGACCAACCAGGCCGAAGAGGCCCTGCTGGCCGAACACCTCGGCGCCTGATGCTGCTTCATCAACTCCTCGCCTTGTTGCGCGGCGGCCTTCCTAGGCCGCCGCGCGGGCTCCCAGGTTTTGCGTGGCGGGTCCCCGCACCCGCCGCGCGGAGACGTGCCACCGCACCGCCGCGCCGAACGCGCTTGCCCCGCCGCCTGCCACACCCAATAATGGATGAGCGCAACGAGGAAAGGGGCCGCCATGAAACGAGTTGCCGCAGCCGCGTTCCTGGCGGTCCTGGCCGCGGCAGCGCCGGCGGCCGACGCGCCGACGGATGCCTGGCTCCGCACCTCGGCCCACCTCGACCGCCAGGTCCTGCCACGCGGGGCCGAGTTCCGAGTGGCCGTCGTCCTCGACCTCGACGAAGGGTACCACGTCAACGCCAACCCGCCGTCGCTGGACTTCCAGATTCCGACGGTCCTGGCGGCCGAGCCCAGCCCGGCCGTCCGCTGGGGCGACGTGGCGTACCCCGACGGCGCCACGCTGGCGGCCGAATGGGCCGAGGGTAAACCCGTCCGCGTGTACGGCGGCCGCGCGATCCTCATCGCGCGCGGCACGGTGCCCGACGACGCACCGCTCGGGGCCACGATCCTGCGCCTGAAACTCTCGTACCAGGGCTGCGACGCCGCCA
>Ga0307378_10004632_pt1 | contig 19496 bp, 35 predicted proteins | sample UN1MG_FD_202238 | JGI IMG/M metagenome (GOLD analysis project Ga0307378, IMG submission 202238) | Soil microbial communities from Risofladan, Vaasa, Finland - UN-1 | ecosystem: Environmental > Terrestrial > Soil > Coastal area > Acid sulfate soil | place: Finland: Risofladan, Vaasa | collected... | reverse complement strand
CCCTTCTTGTCGTAGTAAGCGCCGATCCAGCAATCGTACCAGGCGAACACGGGTTCTATCTCCATCACTCTCCCCCTCCCTTCGCTTCGAGCGCGGCGCGGACGATGGCCTCGGGGACGGCCTCAGCCATTGCTGAGTACACGTCTTCGGGTTCGCCATTGGGCCTTGCGAATATGGCAGACGCAGGTTTTCCGGGGGCTCGACTAATCCACCACTCCCACCCATCCGCCCTCATCACCTCCGCCACCTCCCACGCCTGCGCGATGTCGGTGGATGGGTGCCAGGCTTTCGCAGCGCGAACATGCTCCCCCTGGTCGGTCTCGTACCAACAGAAGGGGTGCCCGGTTACGCCAGTAGCGGTGACGTGCCTCCACCCCATCACATCCTTGGCCACCCGCCGGTCCAGCTCGCGTTGCTCGGGGGTCATCATGTCTCGGCCTTCTCCATCAGCGCACCAATCCCCGCAGCTATCCGCCGTCCACACCCGCAGTCCCGTGAGTACGCGAGAGCCCACTGCACCGCATTCTTGAGTGCAGCCCCCCAGCCCTCAGCCCTCGCCTCCTCCAGGCACAGTGGACAAGTCACTCCGGGGCGAAAGTACACAGCGTGCTTGGCGCAATTCAGCACCTCGTCAGCGAGAGCTGTTCGCACAGCTTCAGCGCAGCACGCTGGCATTGTCGGGTCGTCGGTCATGGCTTCTCCTCCAGAGCCTCCACCTTGACGCGAAGCCGAGCCACCTCCCCAGCCAGCCGCCGGATGATGGCTGCTGCCGCCGCAGTGGTCTCGCTCGATGCGAAGATCCCGAGCGCAACGCATTGCTCCAGCGCCAGCAGCACGTCCAACTCCCTCTCCGCCAGTACCCCATTCAACTCGTTGTCGGTCATTGGGTCTCCTTCCTTAGCGCGGCGATGATCCGGTCGCAGGCTGCGTTTTTTCCGATGCTGAAATTGTCCATAAGCGGGGATTTTGGGCGCACCCCCTCCACTATCTCCTCGATCCTCTCCATGGGGATCGAGTCGGATGCGGGCCTCACTTCGGGATAGCAGTCCCCGTGGTGCAGGCCACCCCGCCGACCACAGCGGGGGCACGGGCCACCGATCTTGTAGGGCGTCTCCTCCCACTTCTTGTACTTGAGCGCCCCACGAACGAGCGCCTCCATCAGCGAATGCCCGGCCTCGAAGTTCGAGCTGCTGTCGATCTGGCATCCCCACTCACCGAGGTGCCTGCCGTTCGACGCGCACTCGTGCGCGTGGCAGTCGGTCATCATGCACACGTCGGCGTCGTCGGCGACGAGTCGCTCCAGCACCATCATCGCGTGCGCCCGGTTCTCCAGCGGGTTCCAGAACGGCACGTGCTTGTTCACGCCGTTTCGATTGCACGCGACGACCCGGCCCGTCAGGTCGAGCCAGTAGAACCTGTCACGCGGATCGAGCTGCCACCCCATCACCTTCGTGGCGATTGCAGCGTTCATCAGATTGGCCTCGGTCTTGGTCATCGTCCTACGTTCCATCTCGTCTGGTGCCCATTCGTCGTCGCTCATCGGTTCGCCTCGTCCTGCATCTCTGCTTCCAGCTTCTCGAAACTCCGTTTCCACTGCCGCGCATCCGACTCCGCTACCACGAGCGAGTCGTACAGCCGAATGATTCGCCGGCAGAGCTTCGCGATGATTCGCGCCTCGACGCAGCCGGTGAACTCGCCCGCTCCGCTTCGCTGCGCGTGCGCCACACCGCTCGTCCCGACCCCGAGTCGCTTGCAGTCGCATCGCGAGTCCACGCCACCATACCCGCACACCTGATCCATGATGAGGCTGGCCTCCACCATCTCGTTCGCCGCCTCGCCTCGGTACTTCTTGAACCCTTCCGCTTCGTCCACTCGCATCGTCATCGTCCTTTCTCCTCGGCGCGAAGGTGGCTCACCGCCCACTCGCGCATTCGCTTCCATCGTTCCTCTGGCGTCTCGCTGCGGAAGCACCGCTCGTCGTTCTCGAACATGACCTCATTCGCCAGCGAGTCCGCGATGTCGAACACCCGCCCGAGCAGCGCGCCGGCGCTCCACTCGTTCTCCTTGTCGAACGCCGGCCCCATCATCGGGATGCCGCGAGCGTTGGCGAGCGCACCGAGCGCGCACACCTCCCCATCGGGTCTCACGAAGTCGTGCTCGATCAGTCGCTTGCGCGGCAGCGCATCGAGCGCGTCCACGAGATCGCGGAGCATTCGCTGCCCTCGCCGACCACGCAGCGCACTCTTGACCGCGCCCCGGTAGCGGATCAGATCCCAGTTGTCCAAGTCGAAGGCGTATCCGGACCTACTCATCGCCAACTCCCTTCTCGATTGCCAGCAGCACCTCGTCAACGAACACGGATCACCCCCTCGGAGAGCTCGGCCAGAGCGATGGCGATGTTCGCTCGGCAATCGCAGCGCCAAGTAATCTCCTCGTTCTCGCCCTCGGGAATCAGGCACTCGTGGTCGCGCACCGCCGCCATACACTTGGTCAGCATCGTTTCTTCCCCGGTCGTTCGTGCGTTCTGGATCACCTCCTCCAGCGCGAACACCTCCGTGAGTCGCGAGCTTCGCTCCTCGTGGCAGCGCTCTCGCGTGTGCTCGATGAAAGCTCCGTCGAACTCGTTCAGCCTCCCTCGCGTCTTGTCGTTTACCTGGTACGTCAGATCAGTCCCACATCCTGTGCAGTTCATCGTCGCTTCTCCCTCAGCGCTCGGAGCGCCTCGTGTGCTTTTCTGATCTCGTAATTCCCGCAGTCGCACTGATTCTCCGACCCGATCGACTGCGACGCGCACGCGTAGCAGCCCATGTCGGCCTCGTCCAAGGCGGTGATGAGCGCGTCGATCGCCTGCGACTCCTGCACGAACTTAATGCGGTGTCGCTGCGCCGCCTCACGTTCGCGTTCGATCTGCGCCACGATCCACGGCATCTGTATCAGGTACGCCGCGATCAATCTTCCCTGAGCGACCGGCACCCACCACTCGTCGTAGTCCACTTCGTCGTCGTTCATGCCCTCGACCGCGTGTGCCATCGCGAGCATCTCCTTGATCGCCTCCAACCCGACCTCGATCGGTTCGCCGTCGTAGCTCATGCCGCACCTCGCAGCTTCATCACGAGCGCTCGGTTCACCACCTCCACGAAGTTGGCATTCTTCTCGATCAGCTCTTGAACGAGTTCGGTAAGCGTGGTCATCGCGACACCTCCAACCACAGCGGCGTGCTCTTGCGCAGCTCGAACCCCAGCGTTGGATCGTTCCACGAGTACCAGTACCAGCGTTCGGGGATCACGCCGCGCACCTCGAACAACGCCGGCAGTCGCGTCGCGTATTCGATCTCCTCGCTCGTGTCCGTCGTGCCGTACTCGGTGATCCACACCGGCAGACCCACGCTCTTGAGCAGATTCACCTCGTCGGTAAGCGAGACCCACTTCTCCGGGCTCGTCCACGGCTTCCCGTAGAGATGAGCGGCCTGGACATCGCACAGATTCAGCACCCCCGAATCGGCGAGCTGGGCGTACCACGCCATCGCCTTCGAGTCGGAGAACAGCGGCGTGGCGGCGGGGCACACGATCGTTTGCCGCTCGCTCGCGGCTTCTCGCACGGCGGGCACCCACACGCGCAGCCACAGCTCGGTCTCGATCGGGTCCCAACACGGCCAGTTCTCGCCGCAGTTGTTCAGCTCGTTCCCGACCTGCCACGAGTCCACGCGTGGGTCGTTGGCGAACTCCGCGACGAACTCCAACGGCACCGGCTCGCCCACGATGATGAGGAACCGGCAGTCGTCCGGCGCGGACGTGATGCGTTCGGCCACGATGGGCGTCACGTTCGCCGGGGCCTCCATGCGGATCAACCCCACCGCGTCGCACACCTTCTCCACGTCGTCGGCCACGAGATCGACCGGGTGCATGCCGATGCCGAACCCGTCGGGCAACGGCTCGCCGAAGGTGAGAAAGTCGGTGATCTCGCTGCACGCCGAGAGCGCGAGCACGATTGTCAGGGTGGTGAGTCGCTTCATTGGGTCATCTCCTTATTCTTGGAACCGTCCGTGGCCTTCGCCTCTACCGGGCATCGGGAAAACTTCTCACGCGGAGATCTTCCGGCCACTCGCTCATGTCCCCGCCCTTGGAGTGTTGGAACCGGTGGTAGCGATAGAGGGCGGTCTCGTTCTCGGTCCGCACCCGCGTCCATCCTTCGGGCGGCGGCTTCACGCCCGCCATAATCTCGGCGAGGTCGCGCCCTTCCCACCCCTGGTCATGCAGCCAATCCACCCTCTCGAATGGAATGCGACCGAGCTGCTTGACCAGGCACGGCACCCGCGCGTCGGCACACTGCCGCACGATCGAACGCGCCCACCCGAGATCCATCGGCCGCGCGCCGGGGCCGCTCTCCCCGCCGACCACGACCCAGCGAATGTCCTCCAGATAGTGACTGTGGTCCTGCGGGTTCCAAGCAGTGCTCGTGTTGAAGTCGATCGGCCCCAGCAGCGGCTCCGCGCTCACCCACCGCACCGCTGCGGGCGTCTCCAGCAGAAGCGAGATTCGCTCGTCGGCGGTGGTCTGATCCTCGACGGAAGTGCCGAGCCAGATGTTCGGCGCGATGGCCTCGAGGTTTCCGTGAACCCAATCCCGCATCGCGTCGGGCCGCTTGGTCAGCACTTGGAACGTGTGGCGCTCTGCCCGCGCCATCACGTCGAACACGTCGACGAGGTAGTCGGAGTGCTCGCCCACCATCTGCGGGTGGAACAGATCGCTCATGCTGTTGACGAACACCATCCGAGGCCGCGTCCAGCGCAGCGGGTCCTCCAGATGTTCGGGAACGAGGTTCACCTTGCCGACCCAGACCGGGCCGTTGCGAGTCACGCGGGTCAGCCCCTCGTACGGCTGGCCGATGCCGCTGAACCGGTGCGCCATCTTCATCGCGTAGCAATTTCGGCAGCCTTCGCTCACCGTCGTGCAGCCGCGAATCGGGTTCCACGTCTCGTCAGTCCATTCGATCTTGGTCATCGTCCATCTCCTTGCACGGCCATCCACCAACGGGCGCCGCACGAGCTACAGCTTTGGTGAAGGTGCTCTCTCGTCGGGCAGTCGCGACCGATGCACAGCACGCTACGTCGCGACCTGTAGCGAGGCGTGGCACCGGAGCACCAGTCGCCGACCAGCAACTTCAGCATCGCCCCGCACTTCGGGCAGTTCACCTTGCCCACGACCGTCACGACAGCGCTCCCATCTGCTCCAGAGCGTGTAGAAACTCAACCACGCGCATCGTCGTTCTCCTTTGGCTGCGCGCATGTCCGGTCATCGAACACGGCGTTCAGCTCGTCTCGGTCATCAGCCAGCGTTGCCTGCGTCTCCACCCGAAACGTCTCACCGTCCCACGAACGCGAGGCCACGAGCACCTTGCTCAGAACTCGCTGCACTTTTTCCCGCGCCTCGTCCACGTTGGTGCCTTCGCTTTGCAGCATGTCGCACGCGATCATCTCCAGAGACAGCGCGCACTCCCACCGCCTGATCTCGCGGCACGTTTCCGATCGTGCCCACTCGATGTCCCAGACCTCGGCCTCTCGACCCACGCGCACCTTGGCGTTCTCGTCGCGCACTAGTCGCGCTGCGAACTCGGCCTGATTTCGCTCATCCTCGTTCGACCCACGCGGCGGCTTCGGCACACGACGCACGCGGTAACGAGGATCTTGGTTGTCGCTCGTAACCTCGGGCGGCGCTTTGAATCGGTGATGCCCGCTGTGCCATGGCCAGAAGGGTTGATTCTCCGACCCGCCCCAGAGCTGCCGCGCGTGCTGCAATTGCGCCACCTTCGCGTGATATCGAACCGAGTCCATCTTCTTGTTCAGCAACTTCTCGGCCAGCGCGATGTACTCCGGGTCGTTCTTCGACTTGGTGAGCGCGGATAGCAGCGCACGCGTGAACGCGGGGTCCACCGCTTGCTCACTCATCGCGTGTCTCCTTCGCCATGAACGGCGCGATGGCTCGCATAATCTCGTTATTCCTCTCCACCTTCTCGTTTCTCTCCTTGATCAACCGATCTACCGCGTTCTCCAACGCAACGAGTCTCTCGACCATTGCATGAATCAACTTCGCGTTGTCTCCGACAGCCTTCACGACCTTCGATAATTCCTCGTATGTTGGCAGGCTACTCATGACTCGTTCTCCTCTCTGCTCTCGTGGACGATCTGACGGAAGCGCTCCAACTCGTTTCGGTAGCTCATCAGAAATCTTCCTTCCCTCGCATCGACTCCTCAGCGATCTCGATGAACAGCCCCGCCTCGCGCAACCGATCGGCCACGCGCTGCCCGTAGCGATTCACGAAGTGCTCGCCAGTGAAGTTGGTCGTGATGACGGTGCGTCGCTCGTTCTCGTAGCGCTCCTCCACCACCTCATCGAACAGCGAGAGAAAATAACCGCGCTCGCCGAGGTGCTCCATGCCCAGATCATCGAGCACGAGCAAATCGCAGCACAGCACCCACCGAAGCTCGTCGCTGTCCCCGTATCGGGAGAAGCCAGCGAGCTGCGGCGCCGGCATGAAACAGATGTCGTGATGTTCGCACGCTTGTTCGATCGTCCACGCTGCGGCGATCGTCTTGCCGGTGCCAACGCCACCCGCGAGCACCAGAAAGGTGTGCTCCTCGTTCTCGGTCCACCTTCGCGCCGCATTCATCGCGTGTTTGCTCATGTCGAGCTTGCCTTCCACGAGCAATCGCCGCACGCGTTTCGGCACGCGGGCATATTCGAGCTTGTCGAATCGTTGCTCGTTGTCGAGCTGCGGAGTGTCCTTCGCTTTCTTCTTCTTCGGCGCCATCGTCGTTCTCCGATTAGAGTTTCACCTTGCCGCCGCTGAAGTCGCTCGCGCTATCGGGCGCCGGTCTGCTCGTGCGTCTCGTGCCGCGCACCTTGCGAAGCAATGAGTCGAAGTTTTGCCGCAGCCATTTCGGATTGCGCTCGGGCCATTCGCGTGCGTTCTCTGGCAGCGTGTGCCACCCGGAGATGAGCTTGTCGATGGAGGAGAGCTTGCGTTGCTCCTGACTCTCGACCATCAGTCGCATCGCGTCGGCGTACTTGGGGCGTTCCTTCTTCCACACGACTGCGCTCACGAGTCTGTGCTCGTCGTCGTTCGCCTTGAGCACCTGCGCGCGCCAGAGATCGGCTCGATCCAACCACACGGGATCGGTGGTCAAGGTGCGCTTGGCTCGCGGCTTCGGCGCGGCCTCCAACTCTTGTTCTTGTTCTTGTTCTTGCTCTTGCTCTTGCTCTTGATTCGACGAACCCTTCGCGAATCCCTTGCGAAAGGCTTCATCGAACCCTTTGCGAAACCCTTCACATAACGATTTAAGCGCCTGAATTCCTTCGTCTTTCAGCGCGCATTCGGGGATCTCGTCAATGCGCTTGGACCAACCTGTCACGACATTGGGATTGGCTGGCGGGTTGTAACGCAGCGCGTTCGGGATGTAGACCACGCGAGCGAACCAATCGACGCGGACGATGCCGAGCGCGAGCAATTCGTCCATGCAATTTTGAAGATCAATCGAATCCCATCCGAGGGCTTCGGCGAGACCGGCGCAACCGATTGACTGCAGGCCGGGGATCGGCTGCGCAAGCGGAGAGGTCAGCAGATACAGCAGAAGAGTCTGCGCGTTGGGACCGGGCGAGGTTAATTTGCGGAACTTCGCATCGCCCCAGATGCGAACGTCCACCTTCCGATATATGCCCACGAGGCTTTCTCCTTGACGCGTCGGCGCCTGTGTCGATACGTTCCTGTCGCCAAGAGTCATCGTCAACTCCCAGGCAAACGGAGAACGGGGGGCGGAAGCTGCGGCAGCAGCTCCGTCCCCCGAACTCCACCTGCCATCGCACGGTTCAGTCGAACAGATCGTCGCGAGGATCGGTCGATGTCTCGGGCTCGGGTTCTGTCTTCGTCTTGTCCTTTCCCTTCGCCTTGCCGCTCGCATTCGCAGTCGCCTTGATCTCCTCGACTGCCTTCACTTCCGAGTCAGGTTCGTCCGCATGCGCGACCTCGATGACCGTGGCCTTGATCTCGCCCTCTCCCTTGCCGCGATTCGGTGAGCCGTGCCGCGCCTCGCGGAGATCGGTCCACGTCACGCCGTCACCCGCGTCCATGCTCTGCACATCCAGCGCGAGGGACTCCAGATCGTCTGCGGTCCACAGATCGATCTGTTTGCCAACGTACGCCTGCACCTCCTCCGGAGAGATGCCGCGCTCTCGGAACTCATCGATGAGCTTTCTGGCGTACGCCTTTGGGTCCTCTGCCTGTTCGCTGCGCCGAGTGATCGCGCACGCCTTCTTGGCTTCCTCAAGAATGTCGCCGGGAAGAAGTTGGAGAATGCCCTGCCTTCGGTACTTGGACACGAGAGCGTTCTGCTTGGTGAGCAGCTCGTCCTCGGTGGCGAGCACGGTGAACACGACATGCGATCCGTCCGCGCTCTCCCGCTCGCGGAGCACCGTGCGCCCGCTTGCGCTACGTCGTTCGACCACCTTCTCCAGCACGAACTCGCCTTCAACGGTGCAATTGGCCTCAAGATCGGAGACGCACACGCGGACGCCGCGCTTCGTGTCGTCGTCGTAGACCACGCTGGTTTTAACCTCCATGTTCTTGTAGAGCCGCGCGGCGGTCTCGGCGAATCGAATGCTCCAGCCCCAGACCTTTGACCCGCCGATCGGCTTTGCGTAGAAGGCCACGTCCGCGAACGCGGGCGATTTGCAACGATCCAACAGATTCGCTCGGAACATCTCCTCGTTTCTCGGTCGATGGAACGCCATCGTGTAGCGCGCCTCCACCGCCGCCTTCGCCTGCGCCACGAGAGCGCTCGAACCCACCTCGACCAGACCCGTCTCGGTGCCGATCATCGTTTCTCGTTTTGCTACTGCTGTCGTCATCGTCATCCTCCGTGCGAGTTCGCTGACCCGCTATCGTTTCGTTTCAAAACGGGGTGTAGTTGTTCGACGCGCTGCCACCGCGCCCGCCGCCACCGCCGAAGCCGCTTCGCTCCTCGTTCGCACCGCCACCGCCACCGCGATTGCCACCGTCGTCGTCCTTTCGCGGGCGATTCTTGATGAACATGTTGTGAGTCGGCTGTCGGCCCTCTCGATCGCGCTTCTCGAAAATGAGAATCTCCGCGAACGCGCCGAACGAGCCCTTGAAATACTCCACGCCGCTCTTGCTCGTGTTCTTCCAGAGCCCGCCGATGAACACCAGCTCGCCTTCGTCCTTGTCGCCTTCTCTCGTCATCGTCAGTTCTCCAGCAGTCGGTACTCGACCCGACCGCTCATCTTGTGGGTTTCGCTCGTCTCGATTCTGTGCCCGAGCTTTCGGAGATCGTGAATGCGTGCGCCGTAGCGAGCGGTGATCTGGCAGAGGTCGCCGTTGCTGACGGGAACGCCTCGCTTCAACAACGCTAGAATTTGCTCGCAGTGATTCCCTCGCCTGCCGCTGTCGTGGACCGCCTCGGCCCCGGAGAATTCCGCCTCGCTGCCATCACGCGGAGCAGGTTGCGCGAGCGCTGCCACCAGCGATTTCGTGGTCATCGCGTTTCGCACCTCGGAGATCAGATCGTCCTCCGTCACCTCGCTCACGTCTCGGGCGGGGAACAGCAACGCCGCCAGTCTCCGATGCAGATCGTTGGGGAACATGTCGAACTGAGTCACGACGCCGCCTTCACCGCCTCCGGCACGGTCACGCTCATCGGGCGCATGGCGAACGGGCAACGGTCCCAATACCCGCACCATTGCTCGGTGCACATCCAGTGCTCTGGCGATGCGGGCGCGTAGAGCCCCGCCTTCTCGGCCTGCTGAATCACCGCCATCTGAGCGTCGAGTCGCAACGCCATCGTGTCGAGTTGCGTCTCCGTGCGCGTGGCTATTTGAGTGTCGACCTTCACCTTGGTTTTGAGCAGCACCAGCGTGTCCTTGCGGAAGTAGGGAATGAACCCCTCGATGGCGCGAAAGGCCATGGAGTAGATGGTGGCCTGTCGACTGATGTCAGCCCCGTTCTTGGGCGGGGACTTCCGAGAGGTTTTCCAGTCGCGAATGCCGCGCGCCTCCTGTAAATCGATGATGCCGCGCAGATCGAACGGCGACTGCGGAAGTCTGAGTCTCCACTTGCGCTCGACGTGCGTGGGCTCCGTGTGCGGAGCTACCTGCTGATGATGGAGAGTGGTGAAGGAAACGGCGTCGTCGATGGTACGTGCTTTCAGCACCTTCACCGGCACCTCCTTGTCCGTACCCTGAATGCGGACGCCGTACTTACCCTCCCACCGCGCCACCGCCTGATCGCGTGCTTCATCCTGCACCTCTTCCAGAGAGGCCAGCTCGCCGCTCGCGACCTTTCGCCGCATGTCCAGCTCCACTCCTTTATGCGCCGCGCTACCGGCGATCATCGCGGCACGCGGCGGAATCTTGATGTTTTTCTTGTAGCTGTATTCGTAGGCCACTTGGCAATTGTCGAAGGTGTTGAACCGCGAGGGGCTCATGGCCTCCTTTTCGTCATCGTCCCAGGTCATGCTTGTGTTCCTTTCAACCAACAGCGCCCGACGTACGATCGGCAGTATCGTCGTCGGGGAAAGCGGTGGTGATCTCCACCTTGATTTTCAGATCGCGGAGGCCGCTAACGACGCGATGAGCATCCTTGATGCTCGGCGTGGTCTGCCCCTTTCGGTAGCGAGCGATCGACTCCGGGGACAAGCCGGTCGCTCGGGAAAGATCGCGGTCGCTGACGCCCCACTCGGCCATCAGCTCCCCAAATCTAGTAAGGTCTGCCATTGATCTCCGTCCTTTCTGCGGCGAACGCCGCGTCTGGTGAGTTGTCGGGGAATCGAACCCCGAGGAGGTAGCGACCCTCCGCACCTGCCCAACTCAGTTGACCGAGTGGCTCCCACCAACGCCCTCGGTCCGAACGATCTCTCTCTACCTCGCGCAGCCATCACGGAGGGGAACAAGACGAACCCTCCCGGCAGCAAGCTGTGCGTGTAGTCGATCATCGTTCCGCCCTCTTCTAGGAGTGCTGCCGTGTGGTGTGGTCAGATTAGGCGGCGGCTGCGATCTGCGACCAATCGCGCTTGTTCAGCTCCAACACGTTGCCGCCGTCGCGCTCCAGATCGGTGGCGCGATCGTAGTCCTCCACGTCCTCGGCGGCGCGAGTGACGGCCTGCACCAGACCGTACTGCGAGAGGTCGGCGCCCTGAATCAGATGGCGCAAGATCGAGGACGACTCGCCCTCGTTCCAACGGAAGCGCTTCTGCGCCACCTCAATAGCCTTCACCGGGTCGCCTTCCATGTGACGCTCGGTCGCGTCGCGCAGCTTGCCGACCACGATGTCGAATCGCTCCGGGTCGAGCAGCGCGTCCACCGTGTCGCGAGCCTTGAGAAAAAAGGCCTTGTCGTCGGCGGCGCGGGTCTCGTCGCGGAAGAACTCGCGGGCGTCCTCAATGTTGTCGCCGGTCTTGCGCCCGACGTGGTACTTCTTGAGACCGCTCATTGGCACCTTCATGCCGTTCAGGCACACGAGACGAAGCACGTACGGCTCGACGGAGAGCGAACCGCAGCCGACCTCGCTGTTGGAGATACAGATCCCGGCGCGCACCGTGTCGCCGACCTTGACCGCCGCCTCCACGTCGGGGGCGAACGCCTTGATGTACAGTCGCTGGTCGGTGATCTGGCAGCTCTGAATATCGAGCCGCCGCTCCAGCAGTTTCGGCAGAATCGCCTCGGCCAGATCGCTGTTGTCGAGCGGGCGATATCTCTCGGAGAGGAACGCGCGGGCGTTGCCGAACATGGTGCGCACCATGCGCCGCTCGGGCCGCTCCTTGAACCAGTGATCCACGTTGGACTTCAGCAGCGCCGGGGCCTCCTCCATCATGCGATCCCAATAAACACGCGGGATGTTCAGCCGAGAGGCGAGCTGCGAGTGCGTGTGAGGCAGAAGCGGGAACCTCTCGGACGAGCCGTCGAGGTCCATGCCGAGCGCGAAGCCTTCGCGGCGCTCCGTGATGGACGGCACGCTGAACTCCAGCGTGCGGGTGTCGGCAACGAAGTCGCGCTTGGCGGCGGTCTGTCGTTCCAATTCCTGGGCGAGTTCGGTGAGAGTCAATCCAGTCTTCATCGTCAACCTTCCTTCGTGAGCCGTATGCTCACAATGCAAAACTGCCGGGGCGATATTACCCCGGCAGAAGGGTCATGATAACACATTTCCACCTGGAATCATAGAGGGTGGAGACGTCAGTCCAACTCCGCTGCCGGTTTTTTTCCTTCTTCCACCGCGTTGTTCAGCGCCACATCGGCGCCCGCTGCCATTCCCAAAACGGTAGCCATCGTGGTCGGCTGTTGGCTCACGATCTCCGACACATCGCGGTCCTTGACCGGTGTCGGGAACGCGTCGGCGATGAATCGAGCGAGCGCTTGCGAGTTGCTCCGCACCAGCGCGCCGAGATTCTCGTCGTCGTGAACGCGTGCGCGTTGCCGCTCGTGCAGCCGCGCGAGAATTCGCATGGCCGCGCCGATGCCGAACTCGGTGGCGAACTCGTGCCACCCGATCGCGCTCTGTGCCGAAGAGTACATGTTGTCAGCCAACCGCAGAATCGTGCGGCGCAGGTAATCGAAAAAATAGACGGTGATTTCGGTGTCGTGTTCTGCGCCGATGAACAGATAATGGTCCGAACCGGTCGAGAGGCACCGCGTGCAATTCAGATCCGCGATGCCGGAGGCAAGGTACGTGACCCAGGGGAATCGAGAGTCGACTGGGATCTCGACGTTCAGCCCGCCCATGTCGTCCACCGTAGGCGTGCGCAGATCGTCGCGCTCGATGCGGTGCTTGTCCATGATCTCCTGTGCGCGCTGCATCGCCAGCTCGGCCTCGGCCAGAGTCGCGCCGTCGTTGTCGGCTAACGCCAGCAGCTTCTTGACCCGCTCGATGGCCTTCGCTTTCGCGGGACTCAAGTCGACCACCGCTCGCCGTGCTCGCCCATGATCTTGGTTCGGATCTGCGTGTCGTCGTGGACCCAAGCAATCACGTCCTCGTAAGTTCCCCACGCCGCAGTCGGCATCCGGTTGTAGATCCACCGGAAGATGTCGCAAATCGCCGGGGCGTTTTCGTCGTCGGCACGGTTGCATGCGCCGCGCAGATCGTTCGCCATCATCGCGGAGAGAAAGTGCCCGACCGGGTAGCCGCAGTCGCGATATTTCCGCAGCGCGTCGAGCGTGTGCGGCGGCACCTTCTCAGCCAGATCGTCGCGGCGTTTCAGCTCCCACGGTTGCGGGTCGCCGGCCTTGTGCGTCGTCTCGTTCTCGGTCGTCATCGGCTGCACTCCTCATCGGTGATGAACACCACCTTGGCCTCCGCGATGCGACCGTCACGTCGCTTCACGAACACGTCGTACTCTCCGTCACCGTAGCCCGTGCTGACCACGACGCCAGGAACCATCTGGCAGGCGTCGCTCTTGTAGTCGGGGTGCGCGAACAGCTCGTCGCAGAAGGCGTCCCAGGTCTCCCAGGCGTGGCTCGCGTCCTTGCTCACGACGTAGCACGGGTCGCCGATCCAGCAGAGGCCGGCATCGACGCACATCGTTCCTACCTTTTCCCATTTCATGATCGTGTCTCCCTTCTCACGGCTCGCAGTCGTCGGGGCACTGTGTCCCGGTGACTTCGCCGTGCTGGTTTCGTATCGTCTTGCATTCTCTCGGCTCGCACCGCCGCCGCCCGCACGAGGCGAACAGCGACAGCACGAGCACCGCGATGGCGAGCGCCTTCACAATCCCCGCTCCTCCAGCCAATCCGCGATGCGGTCGAACGACCAGCACTGCTCGTCGTTCAGGTAGAGAATGGCGTGGTGAATGCTCACGAAGTTGTCGCTGAGATCGTCAAGAAGGCCATCCACGCGCAGTCGCTTCTCGGTCCAGTACCCGGGCCAGAACGACTTGAACACGCGGTCGCCGTTCAGATGAAAATCATGAAGCGTGTCCTCGTCGTTTGGCGCTGAGAGATCGAGCGCGCCGAGCATCGCTGCGCCCATCGCGCACGCGCACGACTCGCTCTCGTCGCCGATGTGAAAATAGTTGTGGAAGCCCTGACGGTTCACGAGACGAGCGCCTCGGCGAATGGCCGCGCTGAGTTTCATATTGATCCCGGTCATCGTTCGTTCTCCTCTTGGTTGATGATCTCGCTCGGCGACGGGAACACGAGCGGTCCCCGAAACTTTCCGAGACGAGCCTTCTCGATCGCCGTAGCCAACACGCGGAGATTCACCACCGCAGTGCCCGCCACGTCCTGCCAGCTCGAATCGCTCGGCCCCACTTCGTCGCCGCAGAGAATCGCGAGATCACCGAGCGCCGCCTCCATGTGCCGTTTCACTTCGTCGTAACAATCCTTCATCGGTCGTTCTCCTTCTCGCCTTGGCAGTCGCCCCAATAGTTGTGCGCGCCGCAGATCGAGCAAGTCTGCTCGGCCTCATCGCTCGCGCTCAGTTCGTCCCGCTCCTTCTTCACTTCCGAAGCGATCGTCATCGTGTTCCGACAGACCAGCCGACGCGGCGCGGGATCATCCGAGTATCGGATGGAGAGCCTCTCGAACATCCCCGCGGGATCATCCGAGTATCGGATGGAGAGCCCCTCGAACATCCCCGCGGGATCATCCGAGTATCGGATGGAGAGCCCCTCGAACATCCCTTCCAACCAAAGCAGCGTGTCGCGCAGGTTCATGCGAGGCGACAGGCCGCGCTCGTAGTGGTTGATCCGGTAGCCAGCCGCGTCGGTGTCCACGGTGAGCCCAACGCCCGTTCGCAGCATGATGCGCGCCAGCTCGGCCTCGATCTGATCTCGTTCACGACTCATCGCGTTTGCTCCTTGCTCGGTTCTTGAATTCGATGGCGATGCGGGCGGTCCAGTCGTCGGCAAACTGCTTGAGTTCCCCGCTCGCAGAGCCCCAGATTTTGTACATGGCCGACTCGACGTACACGAGATCCACGTCGCTCATGTTCTGCAACGCGCCGTTCTCCTGCACGAGTCGCCGAATGCGCCCGCAGTCGCGGAGGTCCACCAGCGAATCGGCCTTGGTGAATAGCCGTTCCTCGAGGCCGCTCACGAGTCGCTCGGCTCCGCGGCTACCAGATCGGCGAAGGTGCGGAGATGCCGCTCGAACTCCTCGGCGGTGTTGCCGCTGCGGTTGAACTTGCAGCCATGGCAGTGGCAGAGCCGCGAGTTCCCATTCTCGTCCGTGAAGTGATGGTCGTGCGCCCATATCAGCGCTTCGCTCGTGCGGTTCGCCCGACGCGGGCAGCGGTTGCGGTAAGCGGTCGTGTCGCAGCTTTTCCCATCCGTCCGCAGCCCGTTCGCATCCACATGGACGTTGCACGTTCCGCAGCGGGTGTGCCCGAGCTTCTCCAGATCCATCTGCGCCGCCTGCAAGTTGTACCGCAGCGACGATTGCTCGTTCTGGACCTCGTGGAGTTCGCCGGCCACGGAGAGATACGCCTCGATCACCTCGGCGGGGATATCGTCGTCCACCACGGGCAGCTCCAGACTCTTCCACTCCTTCGCTCGGCGCAGCAGCGTATCGGCGTCGTCGTCGATATCGGTGCAGATGTAGAAGTCATCCGAGTCGCTGCAGCCGCTCTTGAAGAAGCACGAGGGCAGCCGCACACCGGGCTCGCCGCCGATCTCGTCCTGAATCTTGTTGGCGAGTTGCTCCATCTCCTCGAACGCCGTTCGCAGATCGTTCTCCGCGTCGGAGAACTTTTCGGCGGCGGTGATGGCCTCTTCCACTGCGCTGTCCCACTCGTATTGTTCGGTCGTCATCGTCATCTCCTGCCGTACCGCTTTCTGGCACGGTCGTTTGGGTTTCGATCCTGAACGCACGAACGCCCCGCACTCGCGAGAGCACGGGGCGCCGTGGAAAGAGTTGCGGTTCGTCAGCGGTTAATGCGGTTGATCTCCTTCACGGTGAAATGGCCCCACTCGCCCCAACAGGCAAAGAGGTCGAAAAGATTGCCGTCATCGTCGGTCGCTTGAAAGTGGACGTGATCGCCTCGGACGTACACGGAGCAGATGGTGAGTTCGCTCGTGGCGGTCGAGACGACATGAGCGAGCGCGGACGGCATGGTGATCGAGAGCGGCGCGAACTCGATGGCCGCGCCGAGCAGCGAGGTCGACACGTTGCGCGGCTTGCGCACGGTCGGCGTGGTGGTCGGATCAACGGCGAATCTCATCGCTTCGTTCCCTTCTTGGTGATGCGCTTCGAGGCGCGTTTCTTGGTGATGGTCGCCTTCGTCTTCGGCGCGGTCTTGCGCTTCGGCTTGCCCTTGGTCTTGGTGGACGCCTTGCTCTTGGCGCGGTCGGCGACGGCGATGACCTTCGCCTTGGGCTTCGGCTTCGCTATCTTCGGCGCACGGATCTCGAACAGCGGTTTGGGTCGCATCGGCACCGGGCCGGTCGCTCTCGCGTTGCCGTTGGTGGAGAGCGCGTCGTGGATGTCCTGTGCCGCCTTCAACGTCGAAGCAAACGACGACGGGTGGCGAAGGCGAGACAGCTCGCTGGAGTACCACTCGACAATATCAACGGCGCAGGACGCGTCGGCCTCGTGCGGGCGGATCTTGCTGACGAGATTGGTGATGCCGGTGAGCGCGTCCATGTCGACCCCGTTGGCGACATCGACACGATGGGCGGGATACCCCTCGTGGAGCCCGGTTATCACCGTAAGCGTGGCGAACGTGCCGGACTCGTTCCACAGAATGATCTCCAGAACGTCCTCGGCGCGAGCAACCATTCGACTGCTGCCGTCGCGGCTGAGCCACGATCGCTTTCGCACCTTGGGCGCTGGGATGAATCGTCTGGTCATCGTGATTCTCCTTCGAACGCTGCACGCGGCGCCGCCGCTCCGAAGAGCGACGACGCGGCGCACAGAAAAGAGGTGAGGATCAGTCGAGCAGCTTGGACAGATCGGCGCTGGCACGAACCGCCTGGCCGAAGGACACGGGGTATTTCAGCGAAGCCATCGCGTCGTGATAGTGCTCGATGACCGAATCGGCGGTGATGGTCTGCGGTTCGTGGGTGGCGATGCGCCGGATCAGTTTCAGCGCGGTGAATGCCTCCTCGATCGTAAGGCCGCTCAGGTTGCCGGCGCCGTGCGTGATCTCCTCCGTGCCGAGATCGATCGTCACGAGCAGCTCGCCGACGTGCTCGCCCTCGTGGTCTACGAAGCCGAGAATCAACTCCCTGCCCGCTCCAACGATCATCGTGCCGGTGCCGCCGCGCTTCGGTCGTTTCGCCTTCTCGTCCGTTGTCTCGTCCGTGGTCGTCTCCATGGTCGTCTCCTTCGTGGTGGTGGTCGCTGCGATCTTGTTCGCTCGCTTCTGTCGCTTCTGTGCTGATGCCATCGTTGAACTCCTTGCCGGCCTCTCGACTCGGCGGTTGTTGGTTCCACTGGAAATCAGTGGCGCGAGCGCCCACCAACGCGGCGAGGTGGTCGTCGTGGTGGATGGGCGCTCTGGTCACTGATCTGCTCAAACGATGATGGTGTGGTTGAACATGGTGCGGGTGCGGCTGACGTGGCGGTCCACGACGTCATTCACGACGAGAACATCCAACGCCTCTCGAACGTCGCGGAGATTCACGTTGCGAAGACGACCGGCGCTGAACGTCTGGAGCTGGCCGATCTCGCGGAGGATGCGGTTCGCGGTGACGGGGCGGCGTGCCGACTCTAGCGAACAGCCGCGCTTGTAGCGGCGACGGACGCGCTGACGGAGATACTCCTCGACGATGGCGGTAATCTGGAACTCGTCCACGCGGGGCGTGGGGTCGATGGCGAGAGTGGTCGGCGCGGCGGCTCGGCAGTCATAGCAGAGCGTGATGGCGGCGCGGTCGCTGGACGAAGTGTTCGGGCGAAACTTCTGGCACTTCGGGCATAAGGCGGTCATCGGTAATCTCCTTCGATGGGACGGACGAGAATGAACACGAGAACGGCGAAGTGGATGGCGGTCCAAACGCTCATCGGTCGGCCTCGACGGCGGCGGCGGCGGCGGCGATCTCGTCGTCGGTCGGCAGCGTCAGGTCGAGGTCGGAGTCGGCGGCGATGGCGATGGCGATGGCGGTATTCATGGTGATCTCCTCGTGGGTTGGGTGTCGTTCAGAACGCACGAACGCCGGGGCCGTTGCTGACCCCGGCTTCGTGCCGGAATGGGGCGTGCGCGGCATCAGCGATGCGCGTGTTTGCTGACGAAGTGAGCCTCGGCGATGGACGCGAGCGCGGCGGCGACGGCGGGGTCGATCTCGTGACCGAAACCGTCGTCGTCGGCGTTCTCGATAACTCCTTCGGCGGCGTCGCAGATCCATCCGTGGACGGCGGCGCGGCGCGCGGTGTCAATGTCGTCGGCGCGAATGATGCCGGTCACGAGCGCGATGGCGAGGCGGCATTCGCCGGCGTCGCTGTCGAAGCCGTCGTCCTCGCTGATCTCGGCTTCGGCTTGGAGCTGGCGAATGATCAGAACGGCGGCGGTGCTGCTGGCGTCGGCGGCGGCGTGGCGGTCGGCGATGTCATCGACGGTGAGATGGCCGATATGGGTGATGACGGTCATGATGATCTCCTCGGTGCCGGGCCTCTCGGCGCGGCGGTTGGTGGTCTGTCGTGTCTCGGTTGACATGTCTCTATTGTATACCCCGGCGATCGTGGGCACAACGGTCCCGACGCGTTGATGATCAACGATTCCCCGACGCGACCCTCGTTAGATCACGAGATCTGCGCCATCCCGTCAGACCGTCTCAGATCGATTCTGAGGGCCCCGCCCCCGTCGCGTGCGATCCGTTCGCGCCGTCCCCGTCGAACGCCGTGGCCGACGAACCGTCCAGCCAGCGGCGTCGTGAGCGGGTCTCGTGGGCGATCGACTCGGAGACGGTTCATCTCCGACTGATCTGTCGTGTCAGCGACCGGCCATCACGAGCCGCCAGTCGGAGAGCTCAATCGCGCCGTCGCCGCCGCTTGGTCGGGATCTTGGGCTTGGCCGGTGGCTTCGCCATGCGGGGCCACTCAAGCAGCGCCAGCGCCTCGTCACGGTCCATCGCCGCCCCGCACCACTCGAACACAGCGCACGGTCGCTGCTTGCACAGAGCCGGCGTGGTGGTCTTGTCGCCGACCAGCGTGGAGAACCGGCCCGCCTCCTTCTCCTGCCGCCAGTCGGGGGATCGCTGGAAGGACCGAATGAAGGACGGGTGCGCCGGGTAGCAGCGCAGTCGTCGCCCGACCCCCTTGAACGCCGCCGCGATCTTCGCCTGGAGAATGAACGCGAGACCGAGCCCTTGGTAGTCGGGCAGCGTCACCAATCGCGGCACGCGCACCATGTCGGTGATGCGCGGGTGCGGCATGTGGAGGATGGAGGTGAACGCGGCGGGCTGATCGTTGACGAACAGCGCGTAGCACTGAGCGGCGTGGTTCAGATCCGCCGTCAGATAGTGAAACGGTGCAAATTGGTTCCAGAGCCCGTAGCGTACTTTCGCA
>Ga0307378_10004631_pt1 | contig 19504 bp, 10 predicted proteins | sample UN1MG_FD_202238 | JGI IMG/M metagenome (GOLD analysis project Ga0307378, IMG submission 202238) | Soil microbial communities from Risofladan, Vaasa, Finland - UN-1 | ecosystem: Environmental > Terrestrial > Soil > Coastal area > Acid sulfate soil | place: Finland: Risofladan, Vaasa | collected... | reverse complement strand
TATAGTGGATAAGAAACTCGAAGATGCCTTTCATTGGTCCCTTCATACCTATGAACCTCAAAAATACAGAGGAACGAAATGTCCCTTTCTTAATTGGGTTTACTACATGGTAGCCAGGGCGGCGGTTAAAAAATCGAAGCAGGAGCGAAAGGCTGAGATGAGGCGGGCGGAGGAGCACAGGAGGCAAAAAGAGGAAGAAAAGCGAACCATTTCCAATTCTGTTTTTCCTATGACCTGGGAGGAGATAGAGCCATACCTTAATAAGCTTTCACCAAAATACCAGGAAGCTCTACAATTGATCCAAAGGCAGGGGTTGTCACACCATGAGGCGGCAAGGGATTCACGATGGCCGTGTGAAGATGGGGCTATGAAGGTGAGGTTGCACCGCGCCCGGCAAGAGCTGAGACAACTGATGGATGAGGAGTATTGTATTGATCAGCTTCCCTCTGATCTTCGGCAAGCGTATAATTTATTGCATGTACAAAATAAATCGCCTGCTGAGGCGGCGCACATTGTCCATTGTACGGAAGATAAGATCAAGGAATGTCTCGTTAAGGCCACATTAGAGCTGGCAAAGCTGGTAGAAGCTTATAGGGAGAGGAGGCAAGAATCATGAGCCGCGATATAAAACAGCACCTGACACAAGATGAATTCATAGGTTTTATCCGGGAGGATTTGCCTGAAGAAGTGGCGGAAGAGATAGACCGGCATCTGGAATATTGTGTGGCCTGTACAAAGAAACTTGAGGACTTTTATACCGCACAGGAGGATTTTCCATCTGAACAATGGGCAGCAGAACGAGAAGCCTTCATTTCCCGGCTGCGGCAAAATATCTTTCAAGAAGATATGATGGGGGTAGAATATAAAAGGGATGCGGTTACTCTTGTAATCATCCTCCAGTTTATCCATAAGAAACTGCGATGGAGATGGAGGATGGTCCATCATAATGGAAAAGTAGTCCCACGACATGTCCCTGCTGGGGCTGCACAGCAAGGAGGTTTACAAAAGGTACAAACCCTGAAAAAGGAATTTAAAGATTGTTTTGTAGAGGTCGATATTTACGGCGATCCAGAAGGGAGGGCCTGCCTTCAATTAGAAGTTAAAGATGCTTCAGGGGGAAATCTTACGCCTCAAGTACAGGTAATATTGAAAGATGGGAGGGGTGAGGAAATCTCATCAAAGGTGAGCCAGGATGGGCCAGTCTCTCTTGAAGGGCTTACCCAGGATAAGTATTCAATTGAGATTGTTAAGGATAAAAGAGTTATAGGGAATATTAGTCTTGACTTGAGAAGATAGTTTGGGGGCAATGCCTTAATTCTCCTCTTAATGTGTTATACCTTTTGGGGTTGAAAATGATGCAATCCTATATGGCATAGTCCATTATGCCTACTTTGGTACACGTCGCGTTAAATAGTCGGCCAGTTATTTTCCACTGCGGCGAGAGCCGCTTCGGAGTACGGCAGCATGGCGCTGCAGAATCATCTGAACCGGGTAATTATCGCGACCTGTACTTGGGATTGCAGGTAATCTCATTATCAAAGGTTAATCCACTCCTGGCAAGATCTTGCAGCAGTTCCACCTGGCTGTCTGGCAGATCCCTCTAACAGGTTCGCTCTCATATAGCAGACATCGAACGGCTGATAAACAACTTGATTCCGCAAGTGTTGCCCAAGCACAAAAATAGGGTTAGGCAACATCCCTTAAGTATTTGATTTATAGTGCGCCCGGCGGGACTCGAACCCACGACACAGGGATTAGGAATCCCTGTTTCTATACCCCTGCACACCCTGATATTCCTGCAACTGTTTAAAACATTTGCTGGTATCTTATTAAATCCTTTCAGGTTTTATCAGATTTTTCTGCTGATTCCAGAAAAAGGTACTCATAAAGGTACTCATACATATTGCGTATAGTTGCTCCTGTTCTCAGGAAAACGCACTGGTTTTCGTGAAAGTCCCTGGTGGAGTCTCTGATGAATTTTTACTTTGCGACCTACGGATCCGTAGTCAGTTTCCCGCCTGATTTAATGACCTTTAAAATCAACTAACTAATTGTAATCTTATACTTTTGCCTGTCACCACTTATCATGATTTATCTTGATTTTTCTCTGTCTGGACATAAATGCGCACACAGAATTTAAACGTTATGGCCTATTCAGCCAATCGGTATCACATGGACTGAAATCGGCGTTTATCTCCATATCGATGCCAAGTTTATTGTGAAAGATGTCGATCTGTTGCATATTAACCAATGGTGCTACTTCAACGCCATATTTACTCAATAAAATCCCCTCCGCCATTTCCAGTACCAATATGGCCTTTTTATTTTCTATCAGGCTTTTCAGCGCGGCATCTCGAGCATCGATAAGATCCTCCTCTTTCTCAAGCACCAGCCTGCTGTTACTTTTGCCAGCGTCGATCATGGCAATCTCCACGTCCAGCAACTGCTGATTCAGTCCCTTGACCTTTATATAGCGCTGCAATTGATTCTGCGTGCTGTAAACATTTTGGATAGCAGTATCGATCATATTTGCAACCTCTACCTCTATTGATTTAAGCTCAAGCAATGCCTGTTTTTTCCGATAGATGGCTGAGTTCAGTTCACTCTTTGTCTTCATCCCGCCTAAAAGCGGGATAGTCAGCTCAGCACCAACTGTCCATGTTCTGTAATCTTCATCATGCATATCATTCCACGAGTCCCCCGCTGAATCGCCCAGCCCGTTAAGCCCATAGCTCCCTTTTAAATCTAGTTGCGGCCATCTCTGATTTTTTGCATAGCTGACTACGATATTCTCTCTTTCAATCTTTCTCCTGGCGGACAGATATTCTGGACGATAATGAAACGCCTTTCTGATGCTGGAGCCAAAATCAGGTTTAAAATCCGAAGCGATGGTGAATTCATGGCTGAATTCGATATCGATCCGAACTTCGAAAGAAGTGGAAGAAATATAAGAGCGTAACGTATCCATAGCCGTAAGCAGGTTCTGTCTGGCCATGCTCTCAAGTGATTCGCGCTTGATTAATCCAGCCTCTGCTACTAAAACTTCAGTTTCTGCCATTTTCCCCACTTTTGCCCGCTCTTTATTCTCTTTTAAAATCTGTTCAGCAATTTTTACCGAATCCTTCTGAATCTCAAGCTTTTCCCGTGCTCCATAGTAGTCCCAGCATGCCGCCGCAGCATTCAACACCGTTTGCAGCATTTTCTTTCGGTAGCTTTGGAAAGCAATGTCAGAGTCTGCTCCAGCCACATCGATATTGGCGGTTGCAGCCATACCAGCGCCTTTCAACAGGGGCTGGGATATTTCAACACCGATAAAGGACGTATACTGCTCTCCTATATTCAGGATAAATTCTCTGGAAGCTTTTACATCGTAGCCCAATTTCACTGTGGCACCTGTAGGCACTTTACTTTGGATGGATGCGTTATAGCCTTCATTTCTCTCATTCAGTTCTTCATTGAGTAAAGTATTCGGATAGTCTTTGTTTTTCTGTCTTCCACGCTGATAAGTGGCGAGAAACTTCGGCTCGAACACGGATTTTTCACCCCTTACGGCTTCAGCGCTGATCTTGAAATCAAGAAGCTGAGTGAGGATCCCTTCATTTTTTTTAACAACCCGCTTGATGAAATCCTGCAGGGTCATACTGTCAATCGTTTCATTCGCTTCATTAGGGTCATTCGGGACCTTTTCAGCCTCGCTGATGAAGGGCTGAAAGATTACCAGCCATAAGGTTAAGGCACAAACGACCAGAGTTTTTTTCTTTTTTTGTAGATTCATAAATTTCCGAATAGTTACCAGCCCCATCCGATGTAGCACGTAATTCCTCTTCTGTTATCATAATCAACCTGAAAATTGAGCTTTGCCTTCCAGGCAAAGAGTTCAGGGAAATAGCCGATGCTGATTCCGAGTACTCCAAAGAATTTACTCTCCGATGACTGCTCATAGTACTGCCTGGTGGAATTTGACTGGGAAAGATGCACCTCATGTACATGGCTAATCCCTCCGATCACAGAGGTGTAGAAATTGGGACGAAACTGCTCTAGCCCGAACTTGCCCAAAAGACCAGTTTCAATACCCTCTGATTTTTTTCCCAGGCTGGTATAATTTGAATGTGGACAGGGAGAATTTATGGTTTCGGGTGGAATATCGCCACTGCCATAATCGATAAACGGCAGATCGACGCCAACGAGAAAATGTCGTTTGCCAACCATCACCCTTCTGTTTCCAATCTCTATAGTTAGATTTTGGCCATCAGCGCCTTTTCCACTGCCAATGCCAGTGGAGTAATAATAGCTGGAAGGAGCTGACTCTGCTGTGCCTGCAACCATGAGACCTAAGATTACGATAGCTATTTTATATATTTTCATGGCTCTTACGTACCTTAACCTTTTTTCTGTTACCAGACTTTGGGAACTATAGTAGAAATAAAGCATCCAGAGTCGATTTTCCTTGATGCGGCTTTTTTAGAAGGCTTGATCGTAATAGCAACCTCATCAGTGTCATAGCAACCTTTTCCATCCACTACGGTGAGTTTAAATTTTACGATATCATCCTCATTATCCTCTTGAGGAGAAGGGGCAATGCAAGTTGCCACAGCATCCTCTACATTATGCAGGGTAATTGTCTGCCCTTCAATTTGCTCCCATGTATACTTCATGGTCTTATCCGGATCATAGGTGCCAGATCCATCCAAGGTAACCGTATCATCTGGATTAACGGTGTTATCCTCTCCTGCATTGGCCATAGGCGGATAGGATAAGTTCGACCCAGCCCCCGCAATCTGAGCATCTTCAGCTAAATTGTAGTTTACCTGCGGGACCTGCAGGTCACAATTATGATCATAAATCATCCGATCGATGTCACTCGACGAAGCCACACCCCACCAGTTCTCTGCCATATTCACAGGCCCGGCATCCTTATCTGCCCAGTCATGGAGGTAGACCAGGAATTTGCCTTTAAGATTTTCCAGATTATTCGAGATTATACTTAACTTGCAGTTATCATACGGACCTTCCTCTATGGCAATAGCATTGCCAACTCCCTCGCTATCGTCATTGATGAAATGGTTATAGCTGATCTGAAGCTCGCAGACGGCATTAGGATCGATGGATTTTGAACCATCCAAAGTGACCGTAGCCCCTGCAGTGGCAGTCTGATCCGGACCCGCCTCTGCGATTGGCATTTGATTATTGCCTATGATTTCATCATCAATGACATTCACCACGACCGAATCTGACGATTTCACTCTTCCTTCATTTTCAACCGTCAACCGGAAGGTGAGTGGCTGAAAGCTGGAGGCTTTTTCCTTTTGCGGAGCCGTAAACCGGGGCTGGGCCGTAGTGGCATCATAGAGGGTTACTTTCGGTCCTCCTGTCTGCTCCCACAGCCAGGAAATAATGTGGTTTTCCGGATCATTTGATTCTGATCCATCCAGGGTAACAGCCGCCCCCCAGCCTACTGCCAGGTCAGGTCCGGCGTGAGCTGCCGGTGGTTTATTTTCAGGAGTAACATTTATGTACACAACATCACGGGAACTGACACCACTTTGGTCAGTAACCGCAAGCTGGAAAATGAGCTGTTCATTCGATGTTACTGATGGTGCTGTAAGCACCGGCTTTACAACGGTATTGCCAGAAAGGGTTACCGGTGTTCCCACGAGCTGTGTCCACAGGTAGGAGGCAATACCATCGTCAGGATCAGAAGAGCCTGAACCGTCGAGTAAAACCTTCATCCCCTCTTTTATCGTTTGATCCGATCCACAATGGGCCGTAGGTCCCTCATTGATCCATTTTACCATTATCTTTACTGTATCGGTGGATTTCAAACCATACTCATCGGTAACGGTTAAACGGAAGGCGAGTTCCTCGTCATGAGTAAGGTTCGGAGCTTTAAAAGAGCGGCTTGCTCCTGTGCCGGTTAAGTTAACAAGGGTGCCGGAGACTTGCTTCCAATCATATGTATCAATGTCTGATACACCATCAGTGTCAATTGCCGACCCGTTGAGGGCAACAGTAGTACCTTCATCTGCGTTCTCAGGTTCTCCGGCATCGGCTTCAGGTGGCTCATTTGCTCCGCTGTTCGCATCGATAATATTGACAATAACGGTATCCGAGAACCGCTGAAATGCATCATCGGTAATGGTTAGCTGAAAGGTCAGTGCTTTTCCTTCCTTTCCAACTGGAGGCGCAATGAAGCTCGCCCGCTGTGAGATAGCATCAATTAGATCCACGTGCGGCCCGTCCGCCTGCTCCCACATCCAGGAAATGATATGGTTTTCCGGATTACTCGATCCTGATCCGTCCAAGGTCACAGTACTCCCTTCAGTGACGTTTTGACATGGACCTGCCTTAGCGATCGGCACTTTATTGCTGCCATTTTTTTCGGTGACATGAATGTTAACCGTATCCCTGGATTGAAGACCATCGCTATCGGTAATCGTTAATTGGAAAATATATATCGTTCCGTACTTGCCAGCCCCTGAAGGAGCTGTAAAGGTACAATGAGCTGATGAAATATTTGATAAGGTCACCGCAGGCCCGGAAGTCTGCTCCCAGGCATAGGATAGAACACTGCCATCCGGATCAATGGAATTGAGGCCGCTTAACTCAATCTGATTTCCCTCCACCGCTGTCTGATCAGGTCCGGCATCAGCCACAGGAGGTTTGTTTTCCCATCCAATATCCACGGTAGTCGTATCTACAGAAAAAAGACCTTCCCTATCGATGACTGTCAATTGGAATGTCAGTGACTCATGAGCTGAGGTATCAGGAACGGTAAAGGTGGCTTTCACGTTGTTCGGATCAGTAAGCTCGATTTCAGGTCCGCTAATCTGTTCCCAGAAATAGGTTGAAAGATTATCATGGTATAAAAGACGAACCCCAAGGCATCCCCCATAAATTTTCGAAGATGAGCTTCTTACCGTATTATTCCTTACGGTGACCATACCAGTCCCGGATTCCAGGTATATGCCCTGATTATTCCTTATAAGATAATTATTCTCTATCAAACCACCCTCAGAAGAGATTAATGTTATTCCGCAGGCAGTATCATGAATTTGGTTATTGATGATAGCCTGAGTGCCTGAATGAGCGATAATGCCATCTGCTTTACTATATCTGATGATACTATCCTTTATTAAAGGGGATGCGGATATGGATCGTATAGCAGCGTTTCCGTAAGCATCCCCCTGTCCATTGCCCGCATATTCAACAATGCAGCGACTGAGAATACACCCACTCGAACCTTCCTCATCCCAGGCAGCACTATCTTTCGTAAATTCGATATAGCCCCAATATTGACCTTTACTCTCGGTAGTGAAAAGGATCGGATGGTTGGCATCACCTTGAGCATCCAGCACCCCATCTACCTCAAGGTAATATCCATCGGATGAATCCGAAGTTCCTTTAAAGGTGACCGTAACGCCAGGCTCAATTTTCAAGGTTGCATTCTTGGCAACGGAAATGTTTCCCTCCACCAGATAGGGACTCAGCTCTGCTGACCATAGAACATCGGTGGTAATAGCATCTTTCACGGGAACTGCGGCTTCGGTTACAGGGGAAAATACAGCGAACAGAAAGGTTATTAATACAGCGAAAGCGAACAGGAAAGTTATTGATAACAATACACACGACAAATCCAGCGATCTTTTGTCCCTGAAATCCAGCGGTCTTTTGTACCTTCTTCGGGTTTCATTTCCATAGTCGGTAATACATTCCATAAATACTTACCTTCTCTTATTATCCAATTTTTCACAGTTCCAACTTAAACTGCCAATAACTTTTAGGTTAGGACCTGTTTATTTTTGAATAATTGCTTCCATTTGGCTTCATAAAGTAGAAACAATCCATATTCTACCAACCCATCCCGTTATTGGCGAAATTTCTATTTGGTGGATTCGGCAGGTGGCTCCACACCCTCCAGATCTTGAATAATTGACCAAATCACGGCGATGACGGCATTACGTACCATCAAGAATCTCTGAATGAAAAGATCTTTTGTCAGACCATCCAGGTAGATCCTCTGGGTCAACAAGACAGCCTGCATCGACTCAGTAACCCCTACGAAATCGACATTCATCGATAAGAGTCGAAAACGTAGACTCCAAAGAATCTCACGTCTTCTATTTTCAGGATGGCTCTCAAACCTCTTACGATGTTCGTCTGCAATATTGACGTGCGCTTCCAAATGGATGTAGTCCTGTTTAACTTTGTCCTGGCCTACCAAAATTCTCCTCTTGGCAGCATCCTCTGCTCGGAGCAGCCATGCCAGCTTGGGATGGGACTGTTCAGCGATCTGCCAACCTTCGCTCATCAACCAGTTCTGTACCTTTTCACGAGTTGTCTCCATACTCTGTCCTTTTTCAGCTTCACTTTTACTCATTTCTGATCTCCTTAAGGATTATTTTTTTCAATTACCTACCTTGTCGGTTCTTCTGAAATGGTAACTTTAAGAAACAAAAATTATAATATATTTTATTGAAGATGTCAAAATTCTTGGTTCACTGAATAATACTGGGTCGAAATAAACTCATCACTCTGGACGTCCAGAAAATGCCAGTGCATCACCTAATTGATCATCAAACTTTAGAAGGTCACGCCGCATACGGCTGTGCACGTGCTCAGCTTCCCACTGTGCAATGCGGAAAAGGACCCTTCCCACCCACCGTGTGAAGGGATTGTCAGGCCCCTTGAGCATCACTGTCGCCAACCACCGAAGGGGCTTAAACACATACATGGTTATCAGCTCATCCTCAAGCGAGACCATGACCTGGCAAATTCCAGGATCACCCTGCCGTGCACATCGTCCGAAAAGTTGCCGGTCGATTCGGTGTGCTTCGTGCCGCTCAGTTGCAATGACATAGAGGCCTCCCTGTTCGGCGACACCTCGAGCAAGGAGGATGTCCGTTCCCCTGCCCGCCATATTGGTTGCCACGGTGATTCTGCCTGGTTCACCAGCTTGTGCGATGATTTCCGCTTCTTCCTTATCCTGACGGGCGTTCAATACACGGTGGGTAAGACCGGCCTCCTTGAGAAGTTGGCTCAGGTGTTCGGATGAGTCAACTGAGCGTGTCCCCACCAGGACCGGCATGCCTCTGCGATTCATGTCAGTAATTGTTGCTACCAGGGCATTCCATTTCTCAAATGCCGTGGGATAGATACGATCAGGTTGATATCGCCTGCACAAAGGGCGATTCGTAGGAATCGTAACCACCTGCAGCCGGTAGATGGACCACAGTTCCCCCGCCACCTCCCTTGCTGTCCCGGTCATACCGGAAAGCCGCAGGTATCGGCGGAAAAAGCGCTGATAGCTGATCCGGGCCCGTGTCTCCTTCCTGCCGGTGATCTCACAACATTCCTTGGCCTCAATGAGCTGGTGCAAACCCTGCTCCCACGACCGGTCAGGCATTAGACGCCCGGTATATTCATCAATGATCTGCACCTTATCATCCCTTATCAGGTAATGCTTGTCACGCCAGAAGAGGTGTAAGGCCACTAGTGCCTGGCGCACAAGTTCTTCCCGGTAGTATGTATTTACCCATATACCTCCGTCCGACCTCGATAGCTCTTCAATTCGCTTTCTTCCCTTGTCGGTGAGATCTATTGAACGCTCGTTCGTTAAAATGATAAAGTCGTCTCTCTCCGACAGTTTTTTTGCTGTCTCGAGCGCCTGCTGATAGGCCCTTTTTTCTTCACTATTATCTCCCTCGGAAGAGATGATCAAAGGGGTGCGCGCCTCGTCGATGAGTACGCTGTCAGCCTCATCCACGATGGCATAGTGAAGCCCATGCATCAGCAACTGATGCACGCGGGACTGTCCGCCATACAGCCGTTCCAGTTTCAGCCTGATATGGCTTGGTCGGTCCCAGAGTTTGATCCTGTCTTTAAGATAGTCGAAGGCTACCTCCTTGTTCGTACAGTAAGTGATATCGCACCAGTATGCAGCGTTTCGTTCTGCAGGCTCAAGGCCTTGCCTGATAGTTCCCACCGTAAGCCCCAGGGCCTTATAAATTGGTCCCATCCATTCCGTATCACGCATGGCGAGGTAATCATTCACCGTGATAATGTGTACCGGAATGCCGGCCAGGGCAGCAGTGCATGCAGCGAGTGTTGCTGTCAATGTTTTTCCTTCGCCGGTTTCCATCTCCGCCACCATCCCGTTGAGCAGCACCCAGCCTCCAATAAGCTGGACGTCAAAATGGTGTATTCCAAGGGTGCGACCGGCAACCTCGCGAACGAGGGTGAATGCCTCCGCAACGAGATTTTCCCGGAATCCCTCCACCCGCAGCTTCTTACCGAGTCCTAATGCCTTTTCCAGGATCTGATGTTCACTTAATTCATGCATAGATGGACCGTACACGTTGACCAGCTCGATGATGTGGCCGAAGCGGGTGGCACCCGGCCGCACCCAGGGGGCGAGCAATCCCCCTGCAGACGCCACCATGCGATCGAGCCATTCCAGACGAGGCTCTTTTCGCTCAGGGTAGATATCGATGGCAAGAGCACTGGCTTTATACATTGAACCTCCTGATAAAGATTCTTCGCGCAGCCCTATACCACCGCCAAAGCAGAGGCTCCCATCCATGATCGAACCTCACGTACACCCTGCTGCCTACTTTCAAAAGACATTCCGTTTCCGGCAACTCCAGATCAAACAGAAAGACCTTCTGAAATGCCTTTACACCATGCATATCTCGTGGGTCGATGGGTATATCCCCGCCCCCCTCCCTTCCGAGTACCCTGCTCGGTAGTTGATCCGTTGCAGCAGGCACCTCACGCCTGAGCACGGCAGGTACGATCTTGGGAATCTTTTCTGCAAGTCGCACCAATACCTTTCTGGTTCGCTGACGCACGAAGTCAACATCCGATTGTTCGACTACCACCCGTGCGCTGATCGTGGAGCGATCTATAACATACCCCAGCAGGTCACCACGCCGGACAAACCTGCCGGGAAGATCCTGTGCAATGGGGACAATAAAGATGCCGTCCGTCCCACTGCGGATGGTGAGCTCCCTCGCACGTTCACGGGCGCGGTCAAGCTCTGCGGCAACATGCCTGATCTCCTCATTGGTTATCTCGGCCTGGACCAGCTTATCAATAATCAGGCTCTTATGGATGGCCTTCAATTCTTGCAACTGGGATTCCAGCACACGGATGTGCGCAGGCAGTAAGGGATCAGAGCACACGATGAGAGGTTCTCCCTTCTTTACCCATGTTCCGGGTATGATATTCACCCGTTCTACAAATCCTTCGGTACCAGCACGAATAAAGGATTGTTCAGGCACCCAAATGACCCCTTCGGCCCGGGTACCCAAAGGGACCGGCAGAAAGTAGAGGATGGCCACAATAGTGGCTGCTAGAAAGACGCATACCGTGATGACGCGGACACGCCTACGGTGGAAATTGGGGACCGAAAAGAGATACCGGAATATCTCCGATCCGGGCACAATAATCATCCCGATCCCTCCCCAGATGGCGAGGATAATCCCAATGATAAAAAATTTATTCGCAATGAAAAAGACGATTCCCACAAATATAAATATCTGGTATGCATAGGATGCGATCGTATAGGTAACGAACCAGAAGCGTTCACCGGATGTCGAAAGCGGTGGCTCCACGTCGTGAAATCCGAATAGATAACGCTGTACCAAATATACTGTGTACTGTATCCCTCGTTGCCCGAGATTGGAGATCTCCAGCAGATCTCCAAGAATATAGTAGGCATCAAAGCGAAGCAGGGGGTTACCGTTAAAGAGGATCGAGGACACACTGGCAAGGAATACGACATTATAGGTAACCGCCCTGACTGGTCCCGGCTCGGCATTGATCCATATGAACAGGGCGATGGCTGCAATGAACAATTCCACAATCATGCCGGCCGCTCCCACCAGGATACGTTTTTGCTTCTCACGGAAGGCGGATGCAGCGGAGGCATCCACGAACGGGACAGGGGTGAGCACCAACATCATGATACCCATCTCATGGACCTCTCCTCCCCATACTTTGACAGCAAAGGCGTGGCCAAATTCATGAAATGCCTTGAGGATAGGGAAGGTCAGCCATAAAAGGACCAGATTGTTCGCAGAAAGCACCCGATCGGTGATATTCTCGGTCAGGGCGGGCCAATGGACACCTGACAGAAAGATTCCTGTACCCACAACTACAAACCAGAAAATGGCCCCCAGCCAACTGAAAAAGGGGCGCACATACGGCTGAAACCATGCCAGGAACCGCTCAGGATCAAAAAGGGGGAACTGCATGAAGAGCGGACAGATCAGATTCTGCTTTAAGGTGCTGAACCGTTGCTGTTCAAAACGATTGAGCAACTCCTCAATGTCAGGGGAGACATTGCACTGCAATACATCCACTGCGTGAAGCTGGCTAAGAAGGCGTATCATCTCATCCTGAGTCGGTGCCTCATCCCCTAGGTGAGAACACCCTTCATCCCAGATCTCCTGGACCGTTCGTTTGCCATCCATGAGCCCGATCAGGAAATAGGCTGAAGGGGTGAAGCGTTGGAATCGGCCTGAGGCGTGATCCTGGAGAACATACCACAGATCATCCCGATAATAGTGGCGATGAATCTCCACGTGGCCACGCAAGCGAGGTTTCAACTGAGCCACCCGGTACCAGGATGGACTAAAAAAATTTCCTCTCATCATAGCACACACCCTATGGCCACCACGACCATGCCTTGAGTCGCACCCAGTCAATCATATCGTGCGTCCATATCCATATGAGTTTGCACCGGCAAACACTGATCTTGCCCACACCTTCCATACCGGGACGAAGCCGCTCTGATGTATTGTCAAGCAGGGCTTCCACACTGAAGGAATTCCGTCCCTCTTTCGCTGTGGTGACTGGTGTGATCTTTTTTACGGTAAAAGGGAAAACGTCTCCGGGCACCGAGGGGAGCACCAACTCGCCGTGCTGGTCTACTTTTATCTCGTCAATCTCACGCTCATCCACCTCGAGTATCAGCCGGTAGTCATCAAGAGGTGCTATTTCAAAGAGCACATTCCCACGCTCTACCGGGGCACCTAGAGACTGACTTAGATCGCCATCCATAACCACCCCGTGAAAGGGAGCAACTATCTTGGTCCGCACCAGTTGTTCATTCAGAAGGGCAATCTGCGAAGTAGCCTGGTCGATCTTTGCCGTGGTGATCTGGATTTTAGCCCGGTCACGATTCGCCATGGCTTCCCTGTTCTCCTTGAAGAACTGCTCCTTCTGGGCTAACCACTTGTGGTGCTCCAGCTTGAGATCCCTCTCATCCAGGAGACAAAGCACATCCCCCTCCTGCACGATATCACCGGCGCGTATAGGCGCTTCCTTAATATACCCGTTGAATGGGGCGCAGACGACGCGCTGCACCGTCCCCTCCAGGGTAGTTGGCGCAGTGACCCGATAAGTGCCTTTAGCAAAGGAGAAGAAGATGAGGAGGAGAAGCAAGGCCGCAGAAACCATTTTCATAATCACATGGCCTGGCCCGATAAGTTTTTTTAACTGGTTACTGCACGTATCCGCAGCCTTTGTGATCAGCCACCGGTCCTCGGCCATTTTGACGTCAAGGATCGGGCCAGCCAGCGCGGCTATGGTCTCGCAAAGATCGATCGTTGCCTGATCGAAGGGTCTGTCTGCGGGCCGCTCCAGGGTGATGCCTCCGAAAAATCTCTCTTCCTCGCTCATCGGTATGGTGCAGATGCTACCGGAACCGTGCTTCATGGAAAGCTCTTTATGCACACGCGTCACCAAAGGAAGGGTATCATCCTGCACGGGATACACGATCACGGATACCTGATCAACGGCCTCATCCATAGCCGACTCGATGGCGCGAACCAGGTTCATATCCTTGCCGAATTCCGCGCTGTGCGATATGGCGCAAATCTTTATGTAATTGCCATTCATGAATCCCAAGCTCACCCGGTCGCACGCAAGACTCGTTGCCATCATGTTCACAAAGGACATGGCCGCCTGGTGGAACTGTTGGTGCTCCACAACAGCCGTCACCATATCGAGGAGCTTCTGGAGACGTTCTATGGTGCCCGTGGACTTAGACATGTCGGACTGCAGAAGCATGACCTCGAGCCAACCCGCGCCCCAGTGCAGCTTTCTCATGATGGACTGAACCTCATCCCGGGAACGGAGGTCCACGCCCAGGACAATCACGCCATGTACCTTCCCTGATACCTCGAGGGGATAGGCAATGTGGTAAGGCTCCAGGGTCGTGTCTTCAATCCCGAATGTGGAATCGTTTTTGATGAGGAGCCCGCGGCGCTCCTTCAGGGCACGCTCTGCGGCTTGAGAGAGGTGGGTTACATTGTGCCTGAGATTCGGCCAGATTGCAACAGGTTTAAAGGGGCCATGGTCCGGTTCCCCCAGCAGCAGCATGGCACGCCGGACACCTTCGAGTATTTGGCATTGGATGGAAAGCCAGCTTTGACAAAAATCCTCCGTTGTTGTTGCTTCCGCAAACTTCGCCCAAAGTATATGCTCTTTCGTGCTATCGTCTCTGGCCTCACATGAAGCTTCTGATCTCATCTCAGTAGATACCTATTACGCTCATGTCCAGATTCTGTGTTTTAGGAGATCTTTCTACCAGACACTTTTAGAAAGGGTCTCAACGTTATTCCCGCGAAAGCGGGAATCCAGTTTTTTTCAAGAGCTTCTGGCCCCCCGCCTTCGCGGTGGTGACGAAGAATCCCGCCTATACACATTTCCCAGACATGAGCGATCCGATTGACTAAGGTACTAGTAACCCTTCACAGTCAAGTTTGTGAAGGGAGGAGGTTATTTTGCCTCTCGCTCGAGCGATTGTCCCCACAATTTTTATGGTGAAGAGGTACTAGATATTGGTGGCCTGAGATTGCCCCTGCGGTATAACATCAAGTGTGCCGAAGCGGTTTTCATACTCTTTCAAGATATTATTCAATATCATCCCAAGACGCTTTGCGGCAAAGGGGCTGAGAATGATCCGGTCTATAACCTGTATTGTTACTTCTTTCTGATCACCACCCTGCCAGGCCTGATTGATGCCGAACAAGAGAACCACCTCTTCACGTGTGAACGAAACGGTACAAACATTAGAATAGGAACTCGAAGCATTTGATATATCCCATCTGATCCTTTGTGTTTTCTCATTAACTTGTTTAGACTTGGGGTCTTCTAGTTGCTTATCATTCATTTAAAGCCTCCTTATTTAAAAGTAACTTATTAGAATTTTGAGTCAAATTACCACAGCCGGAGGCGGTGGCTTGTTAAAGGATAGGTATCGCAAATGGTACTAAATTCATTGAAAGCAACATACGCCAGAGGAATTGCCGTTTTCAGAACTGCATTATAATAAGTTCATGTTAATCGGGCAGAAACCTCCGTATCTATATATGATATATACGATAATAAAAATTTGTCAAGAGAAATCAGCGATTTCGAGGGTACCCAACAATGGTCAACCTCATAATTTCAAATGGTATAATATACTATACTTTCGCACTTTTCGTCATTCCCGCGAAGGCGGGAATCCAGAAGCCTTGATATTACTGGATTCCCGCCTTCGCGGGAATGACGAGAGGAGATTACAAAATTATTTATATTTCAATTGGTTACTCAAAAGTGCAAAAGTATAGTAATATATTATTTTTTTTAGATTAAATATTTATAATAATGATAAAGCAACTTCTTGAAAAAGAAAAATACCATAATTATTTCAATAGTGCTTGAGCATTGCCTAAATTTTCCATAACTCAAATAACTGCCCCAGCATTATGATCCGGGTATGAACATTGATGCAGCTACCCCTGGCCGTATGGAGCCGCCTGGGTTATCGAATTCGGCCTTTACCGTGATGAGATCGCTCGCTGGGTCCACAACTGGCGAGACAAAGATGATTCTCCCCTTCCTCTGGACACTCCGGGGTCCCACCGGAATCTCCAGATCAACGTTCTGCTCCTTTTTCAGGTTCTCACCGAGGGGTGCCTTGATATAGCAGATCAGGATGCACTTGCTGTAATCCACAACATGGACGAGGGGTTGGTTGGCTTCGCAGTTTTCTCCCTCATCCACGAGCAGTTCTGTTATTATGCCCTTGAGATTGGATTTCAGGATGAGCTTTTCCATGTTTGCGATCGCCATATTGTATTCGACCTGCTCACGTTCCTCAGCACTCTGGAGCCGTTCCTGCTCGGCTACGGCAATCTTGTACTCCAATTTTTTCTGTTCAAGTTCTTCTTTGCTCACCGATCTCGCTTGTTCAAATAGCGAGCGATCCATGTCCAGGATGGATTTCAGGGTTGCCACCCGTTCCGATGCCGAATTCACCTCCGCTTTGTCCTCCCAGATGAGTTTACGCCGCGCCACCTCCAATTCTTCAAATTTTTTATTTAACTCCAGGATAATGCTTTCCTGTGCGATGGCGTCTCCTTCTTTGTAATGGATTTTAACGATTCTTCCGCCTGCCTCGGCACGCATGATAACATCCTTGATCGGCTCAGTGATTCCAGAGACGGTAGTCTTTCCCTGGGCGAAAGTCGGCGTTGCAAACAAGGCGGTGGAGAGTAAACATCCCACGAGAATTAAGAAAAAAATGAAGGAACCGCATGTATATGACCAGTAATGTATATAACTATAATATTGGTTATGATGCGACGTATCGTAATGTCCTCCTTTCATTCCTTTTCCTCCATCACCTTAATCCAGCGCCTGCTCAGGATAGAAACGTTTATGATCTCGAGCACCAGCATTGCCATTCTGTTTTTGATGAAGCTTTCGAGATCTCCCTCCTTTGCCTCAATGAAATTCCCCTCCTTTTTCCAGCTTCTCCCAGCAGGTTACGGCGCATTGAGGAGAACCTGCATTTACTTCTGTCGGTATAGCTATCCAGAAAAGTTTTGGCCGGCTGGAAGCCGTCCCCACTGTGGAGCCGGCTTCCAGCCTGCGGGAAAAAATTTTCCAAGTATATGCCTGAAAATACCTATCCCCATAAACCTTTTTCTTCACCGTCGTGGCATTTCCTCTCCTTAAGCAGTGGATGGGAAAACACAACGCTGATGTTTGAGGTGTCCTGGTCCTTTGGAGACTTGCTATTGGAAACTTGTTATGAGCATGACACATCTTATCGAAAAAATCAACAGTAAATACTAACCAGGTCAGGGCGATCACACTAAAATTTATTAGTCAATATTATCAATACATTATGTGATTATACCGATAACGATTAATTCATATAAGTGTTTGATATTTTTAACTTTTGGCAGATTTTCATACGATTGCCCTGGATGAAGAGGTACTAGGAGCCTGTCCGAGAATGTAAATTTTAATTTTTTGTATACAATATATGGTATTAAGCTTCGACTTTGAATACAATATATTGTAGCTAAAATTTTAAAATCCTTGTTCTCGGACAGGCTCCTAGTACCTCTTCACCCTTAAAATTGGGGACAAGTCGTTTAAACGAGAGGCAAAATAGCCTCCTCCCTTCACAAACTTGGTTGTGAAGGGGTACTAGCAACTTGAGTTACATAACTATGAAAAGAATTTCCTATCAAATAACTTATTGTAATTATATCAAAATGTACTGAAAAAAAATAAAGACATGCAAAGTTTTTCAGCTTTAGTTGCCCTAACCGCATAATAAACCACGTCATGACTTTCTCCAAATCCACATTTCGCATCCTATTCGGTGCAATATTTTGATATTTTTTTAAGTAATTATTATAATATTATAAGTGTAAAAAATTATTTATTCCATCTAATCTAGTACGTTATTGCATATCCGCTCACAACCTATATAGTTGTTCCAGAAGTGACAACCACTATATACGCGCATACGTCTACAAGTGTAGATATCCTCGTCATTCCCGCGAAGGCGGGAATCCAGTGTTTGCGATAACAACTACTTCTGGATTCCCGCTTTCGCGGGAATGACGGTATTGGGGCCGTTTTAACTGAATACTTACACTTGTAGACTTATCCGTATATACGGGTGTAGAATGTGGGTTCATTAATGATTTGATCTCCCCTCAGTAGATAACTTTCCTCAAGAACTTTGGTTAGACTATAGAAATAATATTTGGCATAAGATATGCAAAATATTTAGCAAATTTTAGTAATGCTAAACAAGTAATACTGTATATTTCAGGATTTTATTTTTTACCTTTTAGCATTTAGAAAGATTAATTTGGTGAATCTTGTGCTTTACTCCCTAAATAAAAATTTGGCCATGATCATCGTTTCGGCCATTTCGTCATTCCCGCGAAAGCGGGAATCCAGAAAGGAGCGACTGGATTCCCGCTTTCGCGGGAATGACGTTTATGTGGTGGCCGAATTTATGATCAATGCCAACAATTTGATGTTGCTCATATTTATTGTTTCTTGCGAATTTATTGTTTCTTGCGAACAAAATCTTTTCTCCACCAGGTTTTTCTTTGCTGTAATATATTCAGTCCCTTTATTGATGCTATTCCAGAAAAACTCAACCAAAAAGCAAAGGGTATCTATTTTCTCTTAAAGGATTTTTGACATTCATGGAGGGATAAATTCGTTATCATACGCAGGATGATAACGTATAAAAATAGATTAGAAAATCAATAAAATAAATCAATTAAGGCGTGAGGTAGAGAAGGGCCTTACGTGGTTGTATATCTACCTTAAATACAGAGAAGGAGGTTTGTCATGAGCTTGTCCAGGTTACTTCAAAGGCGAAGAGAGAAGAATATGAGGGCAATCAAAAAACAGCGTAATGTTCTCTTTGAACCTTTAGAGCCACGCCTGCTTTTATCCAGCCAGCCATTAGCCTATACTGCATCGAATGGTATGGCGTTAGACCTCATGCTCCGCTTACAGGATATTAACGGCATAGAGACACTTCAGCTTATTGATAAGAAGAATAATTTTTCTGTTTTGCAAAGCCAGGCCCTTGCTGACACAAGTTCGGTGGTTATTACCGGGGCGGAACAATCGGACAAGCTCGAAATAGATTTCAACAAACCCTTTTTAGTACCACAAGGGATTATATTCAAAGACTTATATTCAAACGACAGTGATACCCTGGAAATTATTGGTTCGTCCAACAAGTGGAATATCACTGGCAGCAACAAAGGCAATAGTGGCAACGGCTCCGTTGAATTTGCAGGTATTGAGAACCTGACAGGCGGCACCGATACGGATGATACCTTTATATTCAATGCCGAGGGCAGCCTCAGTGGTGTTATTGATGGCGGTGCAGGCGGCTTCGATACGCTGATCATCGAAGGCGGAATGTATGATACGGTAATGTTCACACCGACCGGCCCTGATTCAGGGACCGTGGACCTTGACGGGAAACTTATTACCTATGCCGGCCTGGAGCCAATTGTCAGTCCTGTGCCCGCAGATAACATTATATTCAACCTGACTTCAGGCGACGATAATGCTGTCATCGAGCTTGGTTCCGGATATGACATGCAGATAAGGAGTACCAACTCTACATTTGAAACCACAGGCTTCAATATCCGAACAGGTTCTCTGATTATTA
>Ga0307378_10004630_pt1 | contig 19510 bp, 14 predicted proteins | sample UN1MG_FD_202238 | JGI IMG/M metagenome (GOLD analysis project Ga0307378, IMG submission 202238) | Soil microbial communities from Risofladan, Vaasa, Finland - UN-1 | ecosystem: Environmental > Terrestrial > Soil > Coastal area > Acid sulfate soil | place: Finland: Risofladan, Vaasa | collected... | reverse complement strand
GCTTTTTCAAGGTAGCCCCACCCCTAACCCGACGCCTTCACTTGGCGCGGCGCCGTTTTTGTGCTATTTTATCCCCCGCGGGCGGACCGGACGGCCGCGGAGCGAGGGGGCCAAACTGGGGGCTCGGCCTTCAAGTGGCTCATAAAAAACCGTTCCGAGGAAAGTCCGAACTCCGCAGGGCAGGACGCCGGGTAACACCCGGGGCCCGCAAGGGTACGGAAAGTGCAACAGAGAGCAGACCGCCAAAGTCCGAAAAGGAGACAAGGGATTTAAACCCCTTGCCTTCTCGCCGGACCGGCAAGGGTGAAACGGTGGGGTAAGAGCCCACCAGCGGCGGCGGTGACACCGTCGGCTCGGTAAACCCCGTCCGGAGCAAGACCGAATAGGGAACCCCAGAGGTGGCCCGCCTCGCGGCCTAAAGGGCCGGGGTTCCGGGTAGGTCGCTGGAGCCCCTGAGAAATCCGGGACGTAAGATGGATGGCCGTCACCCCGTCGGAGGGGAAACCCGCTCGCACGACGGGGTACAGAATTCGGCTTACAGGTCCGCCCGCAAAATAAAGACCGCCCCCTAAGGCGGTCTTTTGGTCTACGCGCGGTCAATCGAAAACCTCACCGCACGTTGATCTCGATGCTCCCCGAGCCAGCGTCCAGGGTTATCTTCGGCCCCGGGCCCCGGAGCCGAATCTCCCCGCCGCCGTCGCCGTTGAAGGCGTAGGCGTCGGGGTGGTTGGTCGAGGCCACTCCCGAGGAGGTCTCCCCCTCGATGGCCAGCCCCTCGGGGGGAGCGGTCAGGTCGACCGTTATACCCCCCGAGCCGGTGCCGAGGTCGGCGTCGCCGGTGAAGGGGCCGCCGTAGGAGAGGTCAATCCCGCCGCTGCCGGTGTGCAGTTGAACCGTCCCGGCCTGGCCCAGCCCCAAAGCGACCGTTATCCCCCCGCTGCCCGTCTCGGCGCTCACCGGTCCGGCGTGGTCGGGACCGAGCTCGATGTCGATACTGCCGCTGGCGGTCTCGGCCTCCACCGCCCCGGCTACCCGTTTTATCTCCAACCCGCCGCTGGCGGAGCTCACCTTCAACGAACCGCCCACGCCCTCCACCGTTATCCCGCCGCTGGCGGTTTCTATATCCGCGTCACCCGACACGTCGGAGACCTCGATGCCTCCGCTGCCCAGCTCGACCACCGCCGACGCGGCGCCCGAAATGATCAGCCCGCCGCTGCCGTTGGAAACCTCCACGCCCATCCCGCGGGGGAAGCGCACCTCGAGCGCGATGTCGTAGGAAGAGAAGACCCCGGACCGGGCGAACTCCAGCTCGACACTTCCGGTCCCCCGCCGGAAATCGAGCATATCCAGCCACTTGGCGGGCTCCACCAATCCTCCTAAATTCCGTCCCACGGCGATGACGCGGACCGAGTCGCCGTCGTCGCCGATGAGCTCGAGCCCGCCGCTACTCCAGTCGATGGATACCAGGCTCGCGCCGGCGGGGTCGAGCACCACCTCGTGCTGATACCGGGGGTCCACGTCCACTCCCCCGCCGATGAATCCGCAGGCCAGGAAGACCGCCGCGAGAAAAGGAAGCAACCTCATCGAGCCTCCTCGGCTTCCGCCTGAAAAGGGGTACACCCCCTTTGATACACGGGGGACGGAAGCGGTTTCACGCGGCGGATCGGCCGTTCGACAGTCAGTATATTCCTGTCTCCACCGAGGCTTACTCTGTATACTACTCCCCGCGCGGGTCGAAGAAGCCCTCGGGCTTCGCCGGCTCCACCGGCACCGCCCCCCGGGCGATTAAAAGTTCCGCCAGCTCACCCCGGCGGGCGTAGAAGCCCATGTAGAAAGACTCGCCCCCCGGCGGCGTCCCCTCGATGCGATCGGTGACGTCCACCACCAGCGCCTGATAGTCCGCCATCCGGGGGTCCGAGAGGACGAGCTGCTGGGCGAAGGCAAGCCCGGTCCAGGTGTAGTCCGTCGTCGCCCGCCGACCTGCGATCCAGTCCTCGATCTGGTCCCAGGTGCCGGGCAGGGGGCGGATGACTATCAGACCCGGTTCCCGGCGGAACACCGCCTCCGCGTCGCCCACTTCGTGTCCCGGTCGGAATTCGTCCGTACGCGCTCCGTGCAGGGCGACCTCGGCGGTGCACAGCCCGTAGTAATCAATGAGCGGCAGATCGGAGAAATAGCCCAGACGTCCCGCGGCCCCACTCGCCACCCAGGTTCCCGGCGGGACGTTGTCGTGCAGCCAGCAGGAGCTGGCCGGCGTCAGGAGCTCCCGGGGATGCCGGACGTAGGTCGCCGCCGTCAAGGCGAACCAGGCGGCGGTCCAGAGCCCCAGGAAGACGGAGAGCAGAACCGGGAACAGCTTGCGCGGCGCGAGCGCGTCGAACAGATCGTCCAACCCTCCGACCGCCAGCACGACGAGGAGGAGGTACGCGGGCAAGAGAAAACGGTAGTACCCCATCATGTCGCCGCCGACGTACACGGTGAACCCGGTCACCGCCGCCAGGAGAAAAAGGAGCAGACCGGATTCGGGTCGGCCCCAGCGCCGGATCACCATGTAGACCGCCAGGAAGGCCAAAAGGATGATCGGCGTCCCCCACATCCAGTTGAAGACGAACTTGAGGCCGCCCAGGATGTGGGCCAACGACCCCCCGGCCTTGACGATGGCCGGCAACGGCAGGAGGAGACCGTAGTAGAACAGCCGGAACACGAGCTGCGCCAGCGGCAGGCCCAGCGCGGGTATCAAATCCCGCCAATCCGCCCCCGTCTCCGTCTTCCGGTGCCGCATCCAGATATGGTGCGCCGCGAAGAAGAGTGTGTAGGCCAGACCCTCGGTGCGCGTGAGCGCCAGAAGGCCGAGCCAGAGCCCGGTCCAGGGAAAGCGTCCGGGCGGCGCGCGCAGGTAGGAATGGACAGCCGCCAGGAGGAGGGCGCTGAACAAGGCCGTCTCCAGCCCCGACCCGGAGTGGTAGCTCAGCGGGAAGTACAACGCCGCCAGGATCGCCCCGAGCAGGGGGAGGTGGGGCTTCCGCCGGGTCAAACGGTTCAGGATGGACCAGACGAGGATTATGACCAGCGCCCCGGCGACGAGACCCAGAATCACCGCCGCCGTCTCCGCCTCCAACCCGAGCGCCATCCCCCCCGCCACCGACAGCACCCACAGGAGGTTCGTGTACCCCTCGGCCCGCTCTCCGGGGTTGTAAACGAGGCCTTCTCCGCGCACCAGGTTGCGCGAGTAGCGGAACGAGATGTAGGAGTCCTCGGAGACGTAATGGGCGAGATAGGAGTACGCCAGCCACCCGGCCACGATGAGCCCCAGGGCGACGTACATCCAGTTCTTCTTGAGCCATTCCGTCGCCGACATCGGTCCTCCCGTCGGTGGACTTGTCCGTGAAGACCCGTACCCGCATGGAATTATACCGCGTGGATTGTGCCACGGTCCACCGGGTTTTATAATCACCACGGAATCTCAGGAAACGGAAAATGGAAAAAATTCAGCCGACCGCCTCCGCCCTTCCGCTCTTCGGCACCGCCGGGCACGTGGACCACGGCAAGAGCGCCCTGGTAAAGGCGCTCACCGGCACGGACCCCGACCGGCTGCCCGAGGAACGGCAGCGGAAAATCTCCATCCGCCTGGGCTTCGCCTTTCTGGAAACCCCGGCGGGCGAGCTGGCCTTCGTGGACGTGCCGGGTCACGAGCGGCTGGTGCGGGAGATGGTCGCGGGCGCCGTGGGCTTCGAGGCGGTGCTTCTGGTGGTCGCCGCCGACGAGGGGATCATGCCCCAGACCACCGAGCACCTGGACGTGGTGGAGCTGCTGGGCGTCCGGCGCGGCGTGGTGGCCCTGACCAAGGTGGACCTGGTCGAGGACGAGGAGTGGCTGACGCTCCTGGAGGATGATGTCAGGGAAACGCTGTCCCGCACCGGCCTGGCCGGCGCCGGAATCATCCGCACCAGCGCCCGGACGGGCGTCGGCCTCGAGGAGCTGAAACGGGAGCTCATCCGGCTGGCGGAGGAATCGGAGAGGGCGGACGACTCCGGCCGGCCCTTCCGCCTGGCCGCGGACCGGTCCTTCAAGATGGAGGGCTTCGGCGCCGTGGTCACCGGGACGGTCGCCACGGGCGTCCTGCGCACGGGGGATTCGGTGGAGATTCAGCCCGGCGGCGGCTCCGCCCGGATCAGGGGCCTCCAGGTGAACGCCCGGCCCCGGGAGACGGTCACCCCCGGCCTGCGGGCGGCGGTCAACCTCACCGGTCTTCCGAAACGGGGCGTGAAGCGCGGCGACGAAATCGTCACCCCCGGCTGCGTCACCCTCTCCAACCGTTTCGACGCCAAAGTAAGGCTCCTCCCCTCGGCAAACGAGCTGCAGAACCTCGTCCGGTTGAAGCTCCTCAAGGGTACGAGCGAGCTCAACTGCCGGTTGGTCCTTTTGGACCGGGAGAGGCTGAAGCCCGGCGAGGAGTCCCTGGCCCAGATTGAGCTCGATGGGAGCCACCCCGTTTTCTTCGGCGAGAGGTTCATCCTCCGGGTCCCCTCGCCGCCGTTGACCGTCGCGGGGGGGCGGGTGCTCGACCCCCTGTCCCAGAAGCACCGCCGCAAGCGGGCCGGCTACCGGGAGGCGCTCGTCGAGCTTGACGGGGTCGGCCCCCGGGAGGCGCTACCCCTCTGGCTCAAGCACAATCCACTGCCCCGCAAGGACCTTACCACCGCCGAGCTGGCGAAACGGTCGAACCTGCTGCCCCGGGCGGCCGAGGAGGTGCTCCTGCGGCTGGCCGAATCGGGCGGGATTGTCCGGCTCTCGGCCGACCGTTGGTTGCACCCCCGCTGGCGTCACGGCCTGGTGGAGAGCCTGGGCCAGGCGCTGGACAAGGTTCTGGAAAAACGGCTCCCCTTCTGCCGGCTGGACCGGGGCCGCCTGTCCTCCCTCGCCGGGCGGAACGTGGAGGACGGCGCGCTGCGCGACGCGTTGGCCGGGCTCATCGAGACGGGCAGGCTGCGGCCGGTGGGCTCCTCCTACGCCGTTCTCCCGCACGGGGATCCGACCGCCGAGCAGAAGGCGCGCATCGCCGAGGCGAAAAAAGCTCTGGAAGACGCGGAGAACCTCGCTCTCACGGATTTCGTGAACCTCCACCCCGACACCGTGCTGGACCTGGCGCATTATTTGGAAGCCACAGGTGATGCGGTTTTCGTCGGCGAGACCCACCTCTGGCCGGCGGGGCGCTACGAGGAGCTGCGCCGGACGGCGATTTCCATGCTCAAGGAATCGGGGACCCTGCGGGTGGTCGAGTACAAAGAGCGCGCCGGACTCTCGCGCAAGACGGCCACCCTCCTGTTGGACCATTTCCACGAGCGGGGTCTGACCAAGCGCGAGTCGGGCACCCACGTGCTCCTGGACGAGGGCGCGGCGAAGGCCGCCCCCCTGGTTTGACCCTTGGCCCGCGCCGCGGTCGGTGGTAGAATAGCGCCGTCGGGGAAGCTGGCAGGTATCTGGTGAGCCTCGCGGACTTCAAATCCGTTGTGGGGCCCTAACCCGGTCCCAGGTGGGTTCGATTCCCACCAGCTTCCCCCAGAAAGTGAAAGGGCCGCCGGCCCTTTTTTTCATCGAAGGTTGACGGAAGGCGGGGATTGGGCTACATTATATTCGAAGGGAAAGAAGGTGGACGATGAAAAACGTATTGCAGGCAGTGGTGTTGATTCTAATAATTTTAGCTTTTTCAGCATCTTCTGGAGACATCCTTCTAACCACACAAATCCCGTCCCAACCTGATTTGGATACACTGTGGGCATACGAATTCCTCTATAGTGAGGATTTGGATGCTGTCGGCTCATGTGAAGACTATCATTCGACGGATGATTTTCAAGTTGGTGATGCTACGTTAAAAGGATTTGAGTGTTGGTGTGTTTATAGTGTTGGAGGCCCTGTTTACTCATTTTTACTCACGATATATGAAAACAACAACGGACATCCCGGAAACACAAACTGGTCAGCTCATGTCACTAATGTGACGTTTACAGATACTGGATATGAAGATCCACACATACCTGGAGCTCCAATTTTTCATTGTGAAATGCTGCTCGATGAACAAGATTACTTGTATTTACCCGAATATGAAACATACTGGTCAGAAATATACCAGGAGGAGTTGACTTACTTCAATTGGACATGTGACGGGTACTACGATGGAAATCTACACCAGGACACGGGCCACGGTTTTGAAGATACTCATCTCAACTCCTTCTTCGTCGTAAAGGGCAACTGGGGTTCTTCCGTCGAGGAAACCTCCTGGGGGGAAATAAAGGCCACATACGAGTAGCCGTTTAAACCGTGATAAAAGCCTCCCCATTCGAGGAGGCTTTCTTATATTCACCGATAAATTTAAAGCTCGGCCATCCCCCCCGCGTCCAGCCGCAGCCTTCTATCCGCCAGGGCGCCCACCCGCTCACGGTGGCTGATGACCAGCACCGCCGCCCCGGGCAGCCTCCGCCGCACCACTTCGATCAACTTCCGCTCCAGCTCCGCGTCCACGTAGCTGGTGGTCTCGTCGAGGATCAAAAGCTCGGGCCGGTGGTAAAGCGCCCGGGCCAGGGCCAGCCGCCGCCGTTCGCCGCCCGAAAGCTCCGGCGCGCCCGAGGTCAGCTCCCGGTCGAAATCCCCCAGGCCGACCTCGCGCAGGAGCCCGCCGATTTCCGCATCGCCGACTTCATCGGGATAGGCCACGGCTTCTTCGAGCGTACCCGGCAAAAACTCCGGCTCCTGGTCCACCAGCGCGGTTTTCAGGCGCCAGGGGCCGAGGCCGTAATCGGAGAGCGGCTTACCGTCCAGGAGCAGACGCCCCCCCGTCGGCTCGTACAGGCGGCACAGAACCCGCGCCAGGGTGGTCTTCCCCGCCCCCGAGGGTCCGGCGAGGTGGATGAACTCCCCCCGCCGCAGCCCGATGTCCACGCCCTGAAAAACATCGGCCCCGTCGGGATAGGAGAAGGCCAGACCCCTGGCCTCCAGGACGCGCCACTCCGGCGGCTCCGGCCCGTCAAGAATCTCGTCGGCCGTCCGCCAGAGCTTCACCAGGCGGTCCTGCATCGCCAGGGTGCCCTGCGCGCCCCCGGCGGCGTCTATAATCCCCTTGATCGCTCCCAGGAGCCAGACCGTGGCCACCGCCGCCGAGCCCAGTCCGCCCAGGCTCAACCCCTGCGCGCCGAGGAGGTCCACCCCCAGCCAGAATGCCGCCCCGATGGCGCAGGCCGCGAAAATTTCCCCCAGCGGGCCGGCGAGGAAGTGGAACTTCGCCTGGCGGAGCATCCCCCGCCGCCGCCGCTCGCCCGAATCGGCGAAAGCGCGAAATTCGGAACCCTGCGCCCCGGTGCCACGCACCAGCCGGGGGGCGCGGGTGGCGTCCACCGACCGGCTCCAATATTCCTGGTTCTCGGCGTAGAAGTCGCTGCTCGCCCGCCGCATCCGGCGCAGCAGGAATTGCAGCGGCAACAGGAAGATTGGGACGGCCGCCGCCACCACCGCCGCCAGCCGCCAGTCCAACACCAGGAGGTAAACCCACAGCCCCGCGGCCTGGAGGAGGGAGATAATCAGGGTGCCGTAGAGCTCGACCACCCCGTGGGCGTAGAGGTCGCAATCGTAGAAGAGGGAGTTCGCCGCCTCGCCGGCCCCCACGGCGTCCAGGAGCGGGATTTTCAGGAGCTTGGCGAAGGTCCGGCGCTCCAGGGCCAGATGGATGCGGGAGCCGAGGCCGAGGGAGAGGTACTGGACGAAGACGCCGTACCCCGAGCGGACGAGGAACAGGCCGATTAAAAAGATCGGGATGAGCGCCTGCAACCCGCCGGCCTGGGCCAGGAAGCGGTCCACGCCGTAGCCCACGGCCCACGCCAGAAAGACGCCCAGCCCCACCTGGGGCAGCCCCAGAAGGTTCAGGCCCGCCAGGCGCAGACGCCAGGGTCGCAGCACCTCCAGCGCCAATTTCAAACCGCCGCTGTCACGCTTCCGGCTCATCCGTCCCCGTAGAGCTGTCGGTAGCGGTAGTAACTCCCCACCACCCGGATGATGTAGCGCCGCGTCTCGTCGAAGGGCTTGAGTAATAACCAAACATCGGGGGGCAGCGTCTCGAAAGACGCGACCCAGTGGCGCGCGTTGCCCGGTCCGGCGTTGTATCCGGCCAGCGCCAGGGCCAGGTTGCCGTGGAAGCGGTCGAGCATCTTCGACAGGTAGGCCGCCCCCAACAGAAGTGAGTCACCCGGGTCGCGCAGGTCGTAATTTTCCAATTTCAGCTCCGCGGCCAGCATCGCCGCGGTGGCCGGCATCTTCTGCATCAGGCCCACCGCCCCGGCGCCGGAGACGGCCCGCGGATCGAAGCGGCTCTCCTCGCGGGCCAGGGCCAACAGGAGCAGCGGGTCAACCCCAAAGGCCTCACCCGCCTTTTCGGCGTCCTCGAGGTACGTCAGCGGGTAGGCGAGGGAGAGGACCCACAGGCCCCCGGGCTCGTTACCGGCCAGGGCGCGGGAGGCGTACTCGATTTCGGGGCGGACGTCGTAATCGCCCACCTCGTAGCCGCGCCGGGCGCATGCCAGAGCCAGCCACGCGTCGGCCTCGGAATCGTCGCGGCGGTAACGGGCGAGGGCCCCGGCGTAGGCGTTGAAGAGGTCGTCGTCCGCCGCACTCGCGAGCGCCATGAGCAGATTCAGCTCCTCGTCTCCGGGTCGGGAGTACAGGAGGTCGGTGAGGTCGCCGCGCGGGGCGAACCCTTCCGGTTCGGGCGCGAGCCACCACTCGGCGCCGCGGACGGGAAGCTCGTAGAAGGGGTAAGCCCAGTTGTAGGCCGGCGGCACCGAACCGCCTCCGGCCAGCTCCTCCATCCTCGGCCGCCAGTACTCCACATGGTGGCGGTAGTCGGGGTCGTCTCCGACCTGGGCGAAGGCCTCCGCCGCCGGGGCCCACTCCCCCTCATCCGCGCGGATGACGGCCAGCCGCCATGCGGCGCGCGCCCGCTCCTTGCCGGTCAAACCCCCGGCCAGCGCGTCGGCATACAACCGGGCGGCCTCCCCGGGCGCGGTCGTACGCCGCAGGTTGGCCCGGTAGAAATCGGCCTTGGCCCGGGCGACATCCGCGTCCCGCTCGAGGTAGGTCCCGGCCAGTTCCGGCGGGACCGTCGTCCCGGTCACGCGGGACCAGTGCTCCTCCGCCGCCTCGCGTCGGTCCCGCCCGAGCTCGGTCACCCCGGCGTAGAGGCGGGCCAGACCGGCATACGACGGGTCGTCGAACAGTTCGGCGTACTGGGCCAGCGCCTGGCGCGGACGGCCGATGGCGTGCTCGTACTCACCCTTGAGGAGATAGACCGCCGGCGAGAGGGTGATCCCGTCAATCGCCCTCGCCGCGAACCCCGTATTCCCCACCTCCAGCGCCAGGGCCGCCAGGCGGGGCAGTTCTTCGAGGCAACGCTTCAGGTCGCCGAGGAAGGCGAAGGCCTCCTTCGGGGCGTAGATGGCCAGCTCCCAGGCCGTGTCGCGCGAATCCAGGGGCTGCCTGGCCTGGATGAGCCACACGGTCAGGTCTATCCAGGGCGGCGAAGCGATCTCCGCCTCGCCCCGCAGGCGCTCAAGCTCGTTGGCGAGCCCCCATCCGCCGCCGGCGTCGCGCACCGCGGCGAGGTATTGCGGTAAAATCAGTGGACGCAGCGCGGGAGTCGCGAAACGCCAGGCCTTCTCCAGGGCCGACCGGCGCAGTTCGGTCTCGTCGTAGCCGTCGAGCTCCCCGGCGCGCACCAGGGCGGCGACGGAACCCAGGGCGCCCTCGCCGACCGATTCCAGCCTCGCCAGCCCCTCATCTGAAAAACCTTCCGCTAAAAGAGCGATGCCGTAGCCGAGCTCCAGGACGGGGTCCTCCCCCGTCGGGGGGACTCTATCCGGGATGAGGCGCACCTTGCCGGACACGGCCAGGCGGACCCGCTGCAACCGCGCCGGGGCGTAGTCCAGGCCGGCAAGGAACCCGTCGGCCAGGGACGGGTCCCCATCGAAGAGGGCCAACTGGGCCTCGGCGTACACGCGCTCGGGGGAATTCTCCGGTAAGTCCGCCACCGATTCACGCGCGCGCTCGGGCGAGCCGGCGGCGAGGTACTCCACCGGCCCCGGCGCCGGAAAAGGCTCGGCCAGACCCCGGAGCCCCTCGTGCGGGCCACAGGCCAGGCTAAGGGCGAGCGGGACGCCCGTCAAGAATTTTGACCATCTCATCGGTGTACGCACCGTCGGCCCCGTGGGTGAAAAGGGGAGGAAGAACCTCGAGCTCGACCCCGCCTCCCTTCGTCGCTTCGAGGAGGACCAGCCGCGCCGGTCGGTCCGGACCGGGGTGGACCAGGCGCATCCGCTTGGGCTCCAGCAGCCTCGACCGGAGATCCGCCACGAGCTCGGCCAGCCGCCGGGCCGAGTAAATCAGGGTGAGCGTGCCGCCGTCGGCGAGGAGCAGCCGCGCCGCGTCGAGGAAGTCGCCCAGCCCGCCGAAAACCTCCCGCCTCGCGGCGTCCCGGGTCGCATCCGGGCTCCGTCGGCCGTCGGAGCGGGCGCGGTAGGGCGGGTTTGCGATGACGCGATCGAAGCGGCCGGGTTCGCCGAGCTCCTCACGGCGGCGCAGGTCGCCGGTTTGAACCGCGAGTGGAAAACCACCCGTCCGCGCGTTCAGCTCTGCGAGCACGGCCAGGTCGCGCTGGATTTCAATCCCCCAGGCCGCGGGGCATTTTGCCAGGTACAGGGCGGCCAGGGACGCCGCCCCGTTACCCAGTCCCAGTTCGGCGACAGGTCCGTCGCCGGGGGCGAGGAAATCCGCCAACAGAACGGCGTCCACGCCGGTCCGCGGACCGGCGCTCGGCTGGATGAGGGTCAGGCCGCCGTGGAAAAGGGTGTATGTCTCGACGGAGTCCGTCATCCCCCGGCCCCGAAGCGCAAAACGGTTCCGGGTTGGATTGTAGCAACGCGACCCCCGCCCGGCAAGGCCGGTGAACCCTTTGACGGCGAAGACGCCGCTGTGCTAAGCTCACTCCGCTTCGAGTAAACTCATAAAACTCTTCGGAGGATGATGAGCGACGGAACGATCGAGCTGACGACCCCGCTGACCGAGAAAACGGTCCGCGGCCTGCGGGCCGGTGACCGGGTCCGTCTCTCCGGAATCGTCTACACCGGCCGGGACGCCGCCCACGCCCGTCTGGTCGAGCTTCTGGAAAAGGGAGGGGGGCTGCCGTTCCCGCCCGAGGGGGCCGTCATCTACTACGTGGGGCCCGCGCCGGCCAAACCGCCGCGCCCCATCGGCTCCGCCGGCCCGACAACATCCTACAGGATGGATTCCTACACCCCGCCGCTGCTGAAGGTCGGGGTGCGGGGGATGATCGGCAAGGGGCTGCGCGGGGATAACGTCGTCGAGGCGATGAAGAAGCACGGCGCCGTGTACTTCGCCGCCATCGGCGGGGCCGCCGCGCTCATCTCCAAGTCCATCCTCTCCGCCGAGGTCATCGCCTACGAAGACCTCGGCCCCGAGGCCATCCGCCGCCTCGAGGTCCGGGACTTCCCCCTGGTCGTAGCCCAGGACTCCCACGGGCGCAGCGCCTACGAGGACGGTAAACGGGAGTACCGCTCCATCGAGTCGGCCTGAGCCCCCGACCCCCGAACGCACCCGACCCGGGACCCGGCGACGGGTCCCGCGATCGTACCGCACCCCGCGGAGGAATCCCTTGGCCCGCTTCCTGTTCCTCGGCGACGTCATGGGCCGGCCGGGACGACGGGCGTTGAGAACGCACCTGCCGGAAATCCTCGCCGAATATGCCCCCGACCTCATCATCGCCAACGTTGAGAACGCCGCCGGCGGGGCCGGCATCAGCCGAAAACCCCTGAACGAGCTCAAGGGGCTGGGGATAGACGTCTTCACCTCGGGCAACCACATCTGGGACAACCGCGAGGCCTACCCGCTCCTGGAGACCGAACCGTTCCTCCTGCGACCAGCCAACTACCCGCCGGGGGTGCCGGGGAGGGGCGTCGCGGTGCGCGTGCCGGCGGACGGACGCGCCGGAATCGGCGTCATCAACCTCCAGGGGCGCGTGTTCATGCGCGAGATTGACTGCCCCTTCCGCACGGCCGACAGGGAGATCGAAGCCCTGAACGATTCCGGCGTGAACGCCATCCTCGTGGACTTCCACGCCGAGGCCACCAGCGAGAAGGAAGCGCTGGGGCGGTATCTCGACGGTCGCGTGACCGCCGTCATCGGCACCCACACCCACGTCCAGACCGCCGACGGGCGCGTCCTCCCCGGCGGGACCGCCTACCTCTCCGACGCCGGGATGTGCGGCCCCACCGGAGGCGTCATCGGGGTGAAGACCGAGAGCGTGATGGGCCGTTTTTTGAACGCCCTCCCCTTCCGCGCCGAGCCGGCCGAGGGACCGGTCGCCCTCCGGGGCTGCGTGGTGGATTTCGATGAAAAAACCGGGCGCGCCCTCGCCATCGAAACCGTCAACCGCGAGGACGACGATGGGTAGGCGGATTCTGGTCGTGGGGGGGAACGCCGCGGGGCTCTCCGCCGCCGCCCGGGCCAAGCGCGAGGATCCCCGCGCCGAGGTCACGGTCCTCGAGGCCACCGAAACCCCCAGCGTCTCCAACTGCAACTTTTCCTACGTCCTCTCGGGCCGGGTCGAAAAACTCACCCGGGTGCTGTCGCATCCGCCAAAATATTTTACCGAGCGCGGGGTTGACCTGCGCACCGGCGTGACCGTAACGGAAATTGACCCGATCCGGCGCCGGGTGGGAACGGAATCGGCGGGCGGCGCCGGCGAGGAGGCCTACGACAAGCTGGTTTACTGCGCCGGTTCCCGCGCCCGAAGGCTGGACGTGCCGGGGAGGACCGGCAAGGGCGTCACGGCGCTCCACTCCTACGCCGACATGGAAAAGCTCGTCGGCGGGCTGGAGGGGAAAAGCGGGGTGGCGGTCATCGGCGGCGGTTTTGGCGGAATGTCGGTGGCCGCGGCCCTGGCGGAGAAGAGAAATGTCGCCCTGATTTTCGTCGAGGATTCACCCGTCCCGGGCCTGAACGGGGAGCTGTCGGAGGTCGTCAGGACCCACCTGGAGGGCCGGGGCGTCCGTCTGCTGCCCGGGAATCGGGTTCAGGGGTATCTGCGCGACGGCGCCGGAAGGCTGGCCGGGGTGGAGACCGACGGGGAAATCGTCAACTGTGAGTACGCCGTCGAGCTCCTGGGCGTAATTCCCAACGTGGAGCCGCTCGGCGGGAGGCTGGAGCTCGACGCGGCCGGTGGAGCGGTGAAGGTGGACGGCCGACAGTGCACCTCCGATGACGGCGTCTTCGCCGCGGGGGACTGCGCCACGGTGCGCCACGCCCTCCTGCCGGGGCACCGCTACATCCCCAACGGCGCGCTGGCCAACCGGTGCGGCCGGACGGCCGGGTGCAACGCCGCGGGCGGTTTTTCGAAAAGCGCCCCCGCCCTGGGCACCCGCGCCACCGAGCTCTACGGCCTGGAGCTGGCCCAGACGGGGCTGTCACTTGCCGAGGCGAGGGACGCGGGTTACCACGCCGTCGAGACCGTCGTCCAGACGCCGCTCCACGCCACCTTCCACCTCCCCCGGGCCCTTATAGCCTGCTCCGCCGTGGCCGAGCGGGGAACGGGACGGATTCTCGGCGTGCGCCTGGCCGGCCCTTACGGGGCGAATTTACGGATAAACGCCGCCGCCACCGTCATCGCCGCCGGGATGGACGCCGAGAACGCCTGCGGTCTGGACTACGCCTACCACCCCCACTCGTCGCCGGTCTGGGATCCGCTCCTGGTGCTCTTCCGCCAGACGGTCAAGACGCTGAGCGGCCGTGAGGAGTAGCATGAAGCGTCACGTCGAGTTCATCTTCCCGACCCTCCTCGCCGTCCTCGCCGGTTGTGAACGGGGCGGGCCCGAACCCGCTCCGGAAAGCGGAATCACCGTCACCGACGACGCCGGGCGGATCGTGTCCCTGGAACGGATTCCCGAGCGCGTGGTGTCCACCGCCCCCGACGCCTCGGAGACCGTTTTCGCCCTCGCCCCGCAAAAACAAGTCGGCCGCAGCGCCTACTGCGACTTCCCCCCGGAAATCGCCGGGCTGCCCGTCGTCGGCGACTTCTCCAACCCCGACGCCGAGCGCATCGCCGCCCTGGCGCCCGACCTGGTGCTGGTGACCGGCATGGAGCAGGCCCCGCTCCTGGCGAAGCTCGAGTTTCTCGGGATACCGGCCTACGTTTACTTCCCCGGCTCGGTGGAGGGGCTCGAGCGCGATTTTTCCGAATTGGGCCGGCTCCTGGGCAATACGGCGGGGGGTGAGAGGCTGGCCGCGGAGCTGCGGGAAGCCGTCGCGGAAATTTCCCATAAGTCCGCCGGCCAGGACCGGCCGAGGGTGTACATCGAGATAAACGACGACCCGCCCATGGCCGCCTGTGCCGGGAGCCTCGTCGGCGACCTGGTGGAAACCGCCGGGGGGGTGAACGTTTTCGGCTACCTGCCCCGCCCCTTCCACAACGTGACGCCGGAGCAGGTTCTCGAGGCCGACCCCGACGTGGTGTTCCTCTGCGACGGCCTGACCGCGCCGGAGACGGCCGCCAGCCGAACCGGTTGGGCACACCTGGGCGCGGTGGCCTCGGGCCGGGTCCACGCCCTCGACCCCGGCCTCGTCACCCGGGCCGGGCCCCGGACCGTCCAGGCCCTGAAGCTCATCGCCGACCTCCTCCACCCGGGGGGCGGGTGATGCTCACCCGGGCGCTCGAGCTGGGCCGCAGAACGGTGGACGGGCTGCTCCGCCTCCTCTACCCGCCGGGCTGCCACGTCTGCGGCGAACGGCTGCCCGAGGAGCTGAAAATCGGGCTCTGCCCGGCCTGCTGGCGCAGCGTGGAGCTGATAAAGCACCCCTGGTGCGGCGCCTGCGGGCGACCGATAACGCAAAGGGAAATCAGCGACCCCCGTGGGGAGAACCTGTGCCTCGACTGCCGCGTCGCCCCCTTCCCGGTGACCCTGCGCGGAACGGCCCTGTACACCGAACCGCTGATCCAACTGCTGTACGAGTTCAAGTACGATTTCTGGCCCTCGCTGGCCGACCAGCTCGGTGATCTCTTCGTCGAGCGGGCGGGCGCCCTCTTCGGCCCCTGGCGACCCGAGCTGGTCGTCCCGGTGCCGCTCCACGTGAAAAGACTGCGCTGGCGCGGATTCAACCAGAGCCGCCTCCTGGCGAAACGTGTCGCCGACCATTGGGACGTTCCCCTGTCGGAGCCCCTAGCCAGGGTGCGCAACACGATACCCCAGGTCGAGCTTCCCGCGGAGGCGAGGATGACCAACGTCGCCGGGGCCTTCGCCGTGAGGGATGCCGGGATAGTGGATGGTAAGCGAATCTGCCTGGTGGACGACGTCTCCACCACCGGCAGCACCATACTGGAGTGCGGGAAGGTGCTGCGCGAGGCCGGCGCGACCGAGGTCCGCGCCTACGTCCTGGCGCGTCCATAGGTCGGAGTATCTGCGGCCGAAGGCAAAACATGGCGGTACCGGACCTGCCCCTCAAGACCGCGGACTGGCTTTTGAAAGGCCCGGCGTTCGTCCGCCACCGCACGCTCATGGACCTGCTCAAGGGCGTCGTGGAAGTGGACGACGAGGACAGTCTTCGGCGGGATACGCTGGCCGACCCGCTGGTCGCGCGCCTGGTCGCGGAGGTCAACGACTGGGAGAACCAGCCGCCGCTCAAGCGGCACAACGACGCCGCCCATCCGCTGCACAAGCTGGTCTTCCTCGCCGGGTTGGGAGTCGGACGCGAGGCGCTGGCCCCGGCGGTGAAGTCCATCCTGGCCCACCAGTCCCCCGAGGGCCCGTTTCAGATAAAGACCGTCCTGTCGAAGGCCTACGGCGGAGACGACGCGGAACACTGGACCTGGTTCGGCTGCGACGCCCCGCTCACCAGCTACGCCCTGGTCGAGCTGGGGTTGGGCGACGACGAGCGGGTCAGACGCTCCATCGGGTACATCAATGGTAAAATCGAGGAACACGGCGTCCCCTGCCACGCCGACGCGACCTTCAACCCGAAGTTCCGTGGTCCGGGCCGCAGGGACGACCCCTGCCCCTACGTCGGCCTGGTCACCCTCCGGCTGTTTTCGGAAATTCCCGAGCTCGCCGAGAGCGCCGGGGCCGACCGCCTGGTCGAGATGCTCCTCGGACACTGGGCCGAGCGGAAGACCGGCAGGAAATACTACCTCTTCGGCATCGGCACCGACTTCACCAAACTCAAGGCCCCGCGCATCTGGTACGACATCCTGCACTACGCCGACATCCTGAGCCGCTTCTCCCGGGCCCGCTACGACGAGCGGTTCGGCGAGGTCATCGAAATACTGCGGTCCAAGGCCGACGCCCTGGGGCGCTTCACCCCGGAATCGGTCTGGCTCAACTGGAACCCCGACGGCAAAACTTCCAAGCCGCCGAAGGAGGGCGAGGTGTTCTTCGCGGGGCACCCGGTGGGCGACGATTTCCCCAACTGGTCGGGCTGGGAATTCTGCCAGAAGCGGGAACCCTCTCGCTGGCTGACCTGCCTGGCCTGGAGTATCATGGGGAGGGCGCACCTCCCGATCAACCGCTGACCTATTTTTCCCGAACGGGACGACGATGGCCAAGGGCGTGGAAAAGGTCCTGGAGTCCTTGAAGAAGGCACCGTACAAAAACAATATAACCTACTCGCGGGTTATAGAAGCATCGCCGGCCCGGTTCGCCGATTTCCCCGACTGGCTCCACGAAGACCTGAAGGACGCCCTCGCCAGGCGCGGCATCCAGCGGCTCTACACCCACCAGCGCGAGGCGGTGGACCACGTCCACGCCGGGAGGCACGTGGTCGTCGGCACCCCGACCGCCAGCGGCAAGACCCTGTGCTACAACCTGCCGGTGCTGGACGCCGTCCTGCGGGAGCCGAGCACCCGCGCCCTGTACCTCTTCCCCACCAAGGCCCTCTCCATGGACCAGCTCGTGGAGCTGACCCGGCTGGCCGAGCTCCTGGACCCCGGCATCGTCGCCAACACCTACGACGGGGACACGCCGGCCGACGTACGCCGGAAGATACGCCGCGGCGGCAACGTCGTCATCACCAACCCCGACATGCTCCACACCGGCATCCTGCCCCACCACACCAAGTGGCTCTCCCTATTTGAGAATCTGCGCTACGTCGTCGTGGATGAGCTGCACACCTACCGCGGGGTCTTCGGCAGCCACATGGCCAACGTCATACGCCGACTGAAGCGCATCGCGAATTTTTACGGCTCGAAGCCCACCTTCATCCTCTCCTCGGCCACCATCGCCAACCCCAAAGAATTAGCGGAACGGCTAATCGAGGAGAAAGTCGAGCTGGTGGAGGATTCCGGCGCGCCCACCGCGGACAAGCACTTCATCCTCTACAACCCGCCGCTGGTCCAGGCCAACACCGGCGTCCGCGAAAGCTACGTCATGCACGTCCGGCGGCTGGCGGCCAAATTCATCGAGGCCGGCGTCCAGTCCATCGTCTTCGCCACCGCCCGCATCACCACCGAGGTTCTGGTCAAGTACCTCAAGGACGCCGTCGAGACCTCGCCCGACCGGAAGGGCTGGATAAGAGGTTATCGGGGCGGATACCTGCCGAAGCTCCGGCGGGAGATAGAGAAGGGGCTGCGGGACCGGACCATCCGCGGCGTGGTATCCACCAACGCCCTGGAGCTGGGGATAGACATCGGGGCGCTGGAGTGCGCGGTCATATCCGGCTATCCGGGCTCCATCGCCAGCACCTGGCAGCAGGCGGGCCGCGCCGGGCGGCGCAGCGGGACATCCGTGGCGATATTCGTGGCCCGCAACCTCCCCCTCGACCAGTACGTTGTCTTCCACCCCGAATTTCTCGCGCAGTCGCCGGAGCACGCCCGCATCAACCCGGACAACCTTCTCATACTCCTGGAGCACGTCAAGTGCGCCTGCTTCGAACTGCCCTTCGGCGAGGACGAGGTGTTCGGCGGCGAGAATCTCGGCGAGATGCTGGACTTCCTCGTCGAGGGCGGCTTGGTCCACCGCACCGGCGACAAGACGTACTGGATGGCCGACGCCTATCCGGCCCAGGAGGTCTCTCTGCGGAGCCCGACCCGGGACAACTTCGTGATCGTGGAAATCGGCGGCCGGCCCGCCGAGGGCGCCGAGGGCCTGGGGGACGAGAAATTCGAGGAGCGCCTGGAGCGAGCCGGGGACAACCGACCCCGCGTCATCGGCGAGGTGGATTATTCCGGCGCCTTCTACCACATCTTTCCGAAGGCCGTGTACGTCCATGACGGCGTGAGTTACCAGGTGGAAGAGCTGGATTTCGCCAACCGCAAGGCTTTCGTCCGCCGGGTGGACTGCGACTACTACACCGACGCCGAGGAGAAGACCGCCGTCCGCATCCTCGACGTCTTCGAGGAGGGGAAGCCCGCGATCGCGCGGCCCTTCCACGGCGAGGTTCACGTTTCCACCAAGGTGGTCGGATTCAAGAAAATCCGCTACTACACCCAGGAGAACGTGGGCTACGGCGAGGTGAACCTGCCCGAACGGGAGATGAGCACCACCGCCTACTGGTCGAGGATTTCGGGAAAAATGCTGGCCGAGCTGCCATTCTCCCGGAACGAGTGGGTGGCCGGGGTCTACGGCGTCAAGTACGCCCTCCACTCCCTGGCGGCCTTCGTTCTTATGTGCGAGTTGCGGGACCTGGGGTCGGCCATCGGCGCCGCGCGGGGGGACGATTTCTCCGAGGTCGGTCCCGCCGCGGCGCTCTACGCCGGGGAGGACCTGGACCTCGCCGGGGACCTGGAGCCGCTGGTTTTCATCTACGACAACTACCCGGGGGGCATCGGCTTCTCGGAAAAGCTCTTCGCCCTGCACCGCGATTTGTGGACCGGGGCGCTGGCGCGCATCGAGGACTGCCCATGCACCTACGGCTGCCCGTCGTGCATCGGGCCGTCGCTGGAGATGCGGGGACCGGAGGGCACGGTGATTCAGGTCCCCCGGCGCAAGGAGGCCGCGCGGGTGATTCTCCGGCAATCGCTGGCCCCCCGCGACTGACGCTTCACCCCCGCGGGATACGAGAGGAACGGCGATCCGCCCGAGGGCGTAAATTTATAATCTCCCGGTACACCGGAACGGCATGATCCGACGCTTTTTATTAGTCCTCCTCGCAGGAGCCACTATAACGACGGCCGATCCGGGCCTCATCGCCGATTACTTCCCCGAGCGGATGGCGCCGGCGCACTACGACTGCCTCTACACGCCCCGGGACGCCGAGGCTTACTCCTACGAGCTGAACCGCTGGTATCTCGCGGACCGGGCGGAGCTCGACCAAGTCCACTGGGTGGACGCGAACATGGCCTGCCTCATCGAGGGCGATGCCGTCCAGTTCTACGATTACTCGACCTGCGAGCTCGTCGAGCTTCCCCACCGCATCGAGTTTCCCCTGGAGCCCGGAAAAACCTGGACTCATACGACCCCGGAGGGGCGCT
>Ga0307378_10004629_pt1 | contig 19519 bp, 11 predicted proteins | sample UN1MG_FD_202238 | JGI IMG/M metagenome (GOLD analysis project Ga0307378, IMG submission 202238) | Soil microbial communities from Risofladan, Vaasa, Finland - UN-1 | ecosystem: Environmental > Terrestrial > Soil > Coastal area > Acid sulfate soil | place: Finland: Risofladan, Vaasa | collected... | reverse complement strand
GAAGCAACCCAGCCAGTATTTGTTGTAGAAGAAGATGAAAAAACAAAACAACCGAAAAAAACAATAAATAATGTAGGGCAAAGCTCCAACATAAAAAGTTCATTGCTTAAGATTCTTAGTCAATTAAAACAAGAAAATCCTAAATTAACAAATAAAGAATTAATAAAAGAAAATAAATCTGATATTATTGATAAAATTAAACGTATTATATTTGGTAAAAATTATCATGTTCTTGTAGAAAAAAAATATAAAAATGTAAAAACAGGTAAAATAGTCAAGGGCCGTCCAGATTATCAAAACGTTGTAAAATCATATGAAGAAGAAATTGCTAAACAACTTGCAGTAATGGGAATAGAAAAAAGGTAATATGATGAAAGAATATTTACAAACAATTGAACAAATTAAAAAAATTGCTGCTCCAAAAACTCCAATGTCAGATATTTTAGAAGCGGAAGAAGTAGCAGCCAAGACCCCAATGTCAGATATTCTTGACCAATATACAGAAGAGTCTTCAGAAGCGGCACCTCCTTCAGAAAAAACAACATCGGAAAATGTTGATCCAAACGCATTAGAAGGAGCAACTCTTGATGAAATAGATCAGGTTATTGAAAAATCTGTTGAAGAATCTAAAGAAGAAAAAAGAAAAGAATCTTCAACACAAATGTCAGATGAAGAAGCAATAAGTGCAATTGTAGAATTTATAACTTACATGTCGGAAATGCCCAAGCAAATACCCCAAACAATTGATGAGGCATTAAAATTATTTTTAAATACATATAATATATATTTTGATAACACAAATAAATCGTGGACTAAAATAAATGAAAAAGAAATAAAAAAAGGTATTGATGTCCTAAAACGTGCTATTATGGGTGAATCTAAAGATATATTACCATCTTTTGACCCCACCAATCCAGAGAAGAGTAAATTCTTAGGACTTCGCAGAAATCTTAGACTTGAATTATTAGATAAAATTAAAGATTTTTGGATAGATAGAATAAAACTTATAAATAGTAAATGGGATAATTTATGGGAACCTGAAGAAAAAGAGGGACCAGAAACCTCGGATATATTATCTAAATATTTTTATAAGAAAAAAATATATACTAACGTTGATAAATTAACTGATGAAGATATACAAGAATTATTTTACGAGCTTGGAACAGATGTGTCCTTTAAAGAAGACATTTATGAATCTATTTCTGATTTTATGAACCAAGAACCTGATCCAATAACAAATAGATTAAATAATCTTTTAAGGGCACGAAAAAATCCCGATATGTGGACAAGGGTTAGAACCGAAGGAAAACCTGAAGAAAATAAAGAAATTAATTATTTGAGAAAAATAAAAATTGGACAACGTCAATCTATAATTAATAAATTAAAAAGTAAAATTAATAATTATCAGAAAAAAGTTGGCATTTTTAGTGGCGAAAAACCACTTGAGGCCGCTAAAGAATATGCAGAAATGCTTGATAATTATATGTCATTTGTTTTATTTTATTTTATTAAATCTATTTATAATAAAAAAACTAAAAAACTAAAATCTATTAATAGTATTGTTTCACGTGATTTAGATCCTAAAAATATATTTGAAAAAATCGGTTCAAATTATAGCGCGCGACAAATAGAAACATTTACGGAGCATTTAAATTTTGCCGGATTCATACCAACTATGGTCGAATGGATGAGCAATGTGTTTAGAGGGAATTGGGAAAACAATTCAGAAGTACAAGATATATTACGAAAAGGAATGAATTTTAATGGTCTTTCGATGGAATTGTTTTATGAAGAAGATGGCGAACAAGAATTAAGTGTTGAATTTGAAATAAGATTATCAGAAATTATTGATTATTTATCTAAAACAAATGTTGATATACCTGTTCCAAAAGCAGGCTCTAAAAGCAAAAAACAACCTGAAGAAACTGAACCCAAAGAAACACCTTCAACAGATGCTACTCCAATGTCAGATATTCTTTCAAAGGAAATTGGTAGTGAAGAACCTACATCACCTGTTCCTCCATCAATATCAGATGCTGAGTTGAAAAATATTCCAGTGGATGTTGATTTGAAAAATTTACCTGTACCTCCCACACCTGTAAAAGAACAAATCAAACAAGATATATTAGGTATTAATAATTTATTTACACATATTAATAATATAATTTCTAAAAGTAAAGATGTAGAAGGTGATGAAAAATTAGAAAAAAATATGGCAACAATGTTGAGTCTAATATTTAGTAATTTTTATAATAGAGTTAAAAGTTTAAAAAATAAAAATGCTAAAATTATTAAATTATTTGAAAAAGAGAATATTACAAGTACTGAAGATTTAATTATATATTATTTAACCAATATAGCTAGTAAAAGTATGAATAAAGAATTGTCTATAAAGAATAAAGAATTACCAAATAAGGTGCTTAAACTATTTGCTGTGTTGGCTGATAAACTAAATCTTCCAGAAGATTTTGAAACCATTATTACAGATAGAGCAGAAAATAAGGAAAACTAAATGAACATTAAAGATGAATACCAAAAAGCTCTGCAAAAAATAGCTGCAAAATCTAAAACTCCAATGTCGGATATTTTAAACGAAACAGAAGCACCTGAAGTACACGAAGAGGCTCCCAAAACTACAATGTCAGATATTCTTCAACAACATGAGAAGGGTTCTGAATCTGAAACTACAATGTCAGATATTCTTCAACAACAGGAGCAACAACAGGAGCAACCAGAAAAAGAACCTGACATTTCAGTACCAGAATTAAATACTTTTGAAACTATAACAGGTCAACATGATGCTGCTCGAAGCGTAAATACATTAGAAGAAATAAGCGTTTTACAAAAACTTCAAGAAGATGTAGAAGAAATGTTTGGCGATCCTTTTCGAAAAGTTAATAAAACAAAAGAAAAAAATTTAAATACTTATGAAGAAAACGGAACAATAGAGGACGTTCTTAGCGGTTTAACAGATGCTCTTGGCCCTTCAACTCCAGATGAAGATGAAGTAATAAATTATGTGAATAATGAAAAAGGAAAAGTTTGGGCATTCATGTCGAAAGATGAAGCTACTACAAAAACTTTAGAAGAATTAATAGGAATATATTATTTATTAAAAATTCGTGGAGGTTTTGTTGGAAACAATTACACATTAGATTTGAATCCAGATGACGTAGAAACAGAAGAATATAATGCGGTAAGAAAATTAATGCCAAAAATATTTAGCCCTAGTGGATTTTTCAGCACTTTATCAAACACACAATCTGTAGAAGAAATAAAAGATAATAAAAAAATTGAAATTAGCGCACGAAAAAAGTTTGCTGAATTTATATATTCTATTACTGAAAATCCAGATCCAAAACATCATAGTCCTGATGAGTTCAAAAAATTAAGAAGTAAAAAACAATATCTAGCACAAGAACTTGGCGGATTTATTCAGAAAAAAATAGGTGAAATATTAATCAAATTGCAAGCGCAAATTGATAAAAAATTAGCCGAAGACGACCCAGAATTTTCAGAAGAACATAATATGTATTTAACTCCTTATTTTGAATTTACTGAAGAAGATACTGAAAACACAGAAGGAATACAGCTTGCTAGGCTTTCTACTAAAAATGAAGGCAACTCTTATATTAAAACTTTATTACAAACAAGCGCTGGATACACCACTTCAATTGTTATGAGAGCTATTTTTGAAAGAGAAAAATATTGGAAATATATTTCAGATAAAATTCAAGAAGAAAAAGAGAAAGCAGTAGAGCAAAAACAAGTAAGAGAATCAATTGCCGAAACACCTATGAAAGATACCGGAGAACTCATTAAAGATGTTATGCTTTCGCAGCAACAAGAGTTTCCACCAGATAGCAGGGTTGCTCAATTTATAACCACATTATATGGTAATAACTCAAATCCTACAAAACTTTCGCGACAAGAAAGATTTACAGGTGTTAATTATCCAACAACTGAAGGAAATGTACAATTTATTACAAAGCCTAATTCTCGTAAAGTAATTCTTATTTCAAACATATTGGATAAAGATAATAAAAATAAATTCATGAGTAAAGAACCTCCTTTTGATGTAATTTATGATCATATTATAGATAAAATTAAAAAAATTACATTTCAAGATGAAGGTGAAGAATTAAATGAAAAAAGTAAACAAATTTTAAATAATTTATTTACTTATGCTAAAGTTTTTCTTATAAATGATGATGGAAGTGTAGAAGAAGATTTAAGTGATACAGCTCAAGGTAAAATAAAAAGACATAAATTGATTCCAAAATTGCAAGGAGAAGACGATTTGCTTCTAATGTTTGGTAATTATGCCGATGCAGCCTTTGGTGATTTTGAAGACGAAGATGAAGACGAAAATGAAGATGAAGAAGTTTCAACAACTGAAAAAACAAAAGCTCCTCCTAAATCTTCTAAAAAGGTTTCTGAAATAACAAAACAAAACTTATCAATTGAAGTAAAAAATATATTTAAAAACAATGAAAATAAAGATAGTTTAAATGAAGAATTATTAACATTTTTAAATAAAATTATAGAAAAAATTGAAACATCAAAAAACAAAACAGAAGCTGCCATTAATGTTGGTCCACTTAATACTGCTGTGAAAAGAATAAATTCTGGTAAAAGAGTTACATTAGAAAAAATATTAGAATATATAGCTTTTTTAGATATTCCTGAATAATTTATTTTTTATTCTTTTTACCTTTTTTACTCTTTTTACCTTTATTTTTTTGTGCATTAAGAGCTTTAAGATACGCGCTTTGTTGTGCTGGTTCTTCTGCATCCTCTTCTTGTTCTGAACTTACTGATGTGCCTTGTTCTGTTTGATATTGTTCTGCATCCTGCCTTGCTTCTTCCTCTGCTTCCGCTTGCTCTTCTGGTGTCATTTCTGGCATTACTTCTTCCCACTCGCTACTAAGTTGGCCCAAATCTGCCTCACCTATAGCACTAACAATACCAATGTTAGTAGAACCTTCTTGTATTTCCTCTCCAGCAAGAGGAGGTGGAATATCTCGTCCTGGAACTCCACCACGTTGTGATTTTTTCTGATCAACAAAAAGATTTTCATTTACTGGTACTTTTTTCGCTTCCTGTTTTTTCGCTTCTTCTTCTTCTTTTTGTTTTGCTTTTTCTTTTTTTTCTTCTTTTTTCTTTTCTATTATTTTTTTACCTTTTTCTTCAAGAGTTTCAACTTTTTCTTCTTCTTCAGATACATCTTTTTGTTCTTCTACTTTATTTTGAATTATCTGATTTATACTAACCATTTCATCAATAAATGTTGCATCCAAATCAAACACATCTTGCTCTACAATCTGTTGGCAAATTGTTGCAAGTTTATTTAGGTTTTCTTCTGAAAGAATTGTATCTCTTGCATGATAATCTCTACTATTTTCTCGTCTGCTAAACATAGAAGAAAAAGAAACTTCATCGGTCTTGCTTTTATCATAAATCATAATAGCATCCATCATTCTTTTCAATTTAGAATCTTTTCCACCCATCTTTGCAACAGTTTCACCAATATTGTTGTTGTCTTTTATTGATGGTATTTGACCTTTTTCATAATCAACCTTTTCAGATTCAACAAGTCTTAATTTTACATAATAATTTTTTTGATTATTAGCACTAAGCCCTACTTGCTTGGAAATGTTTGCCAACTGAAAAAGCCTTTGAATGCCTTTTTCATTAAAATTATTTAATATTTTATTTTTTATTTCATCAGAATTACCACTATAATTTTTAATATCTTTTGTAGATTTTAAATTATTTTCATTAATAAAAGCAATAAATTGTATAATTGCTCTTGATAATGGCATTCTTTGAATGACTATAAACTCATCGCCATTTCCAAACGCATTTGGAATTTTTACAGTTGGCTCTCCATTCTCATCCATTCCTATACGTGTAGATGAATCAAAATTAAGAGGTAAACTTTGAACCTCATCCAAATTCTTTTCTTTTTCAATATCGCTCCTGACGTTTAGAACTTGCAATGCCTCTTCGTTCAGTCCCCTAGATGAAGATGTGCTTATGGCATTTTCAATCATTTTGTGCAGCTTGTTTTGAGTGAACCCATCCTGTGTTAATGTGGCAGCGCCAGCTTGTTCGTCTTTTCCATACAGCAAATTCACATATCTTAAAATTTCTTCAGTTCTTAATTTATATTCTGTATTAAATTTATAAGCTGCTCTAGTTGGATATGTTTCCATGTTGTCCAACAAATAATCTAAAAATTTATAAGCATAATTTGCAACAATTTCTGTTCTATTTTCTATTTGTCGATTTATTCTTGCTACAGTAGGTGCAGGAGCATTTTTTAATTCTTTAATTAAATCTCTTATAAGATAATTTACAACAGGTTTAATTAGTTTATAAATATTACTTATATTAGGATTTTCATCTTCTGCACCAATTATTTGGTCTTTGAATTCTTCTTTTTTCCCAGGTATAACTTCTCCAAAGTCAGTGAACGATTTGCCCGCTTTAGTGGCTTTTGTATTTATACTATGAGCTAAGTTTACTATTTTATTTTCATAATCATGAAAAAGTTTAACTGCTCTTTGAATATGTTGTTGAACCTGCGGAACAAATAATTCATCAATTTCTTTAATTTTTTCTTCATAAGATTTTAAGAATTCTTTATTACTAATTGGATAAACACCTTTTTTTCTAGAAAAATTATCTTTATATAATTCGTTATTAATATTTGTTATTATAACACTATCTATGTTTCCGTCACTAAATCCAGCAGCAACAAAGGGCTCTTTAGGAAGAACTTTTTTAATTAAATCGAAAACTGTTCGTGTAGCGGTAAACCTGTGAACTCCATCAAAATCATTTTGCTTAGCTATTTCTGCAATTTCACCTACTCTTGCTTTAATGTAGCTATCAAGATTAACTTCACCGCCTCTTATGTTTTGTAATATTCTTTCAACATATTGAACCTCTTTGGTTGTTTGGTTGCTTTTTCTAGCATTTTCCAACTCATCAGCAATAGCGCTTTGCACTTTTTCAACAGGGAATCGTTTGGTTCTAACTCCAGTTTTGTTTCCGTTTTCATCGGTAACTTCTTCAAACTCTTCAAAAACTTTATAATCTTTATCAGATATTTTTTGTGCATTTGTAACTTTTTCAAAAGTATCAAATAATTGTTTATCTAAATCATATACTGTACCTACAATAGTTGATACAACTTTTTCTAAATTACCTGGCAAATGTCGTCCAAGAGTTCTTTCTCTTTCAATTCTTTTAATTTTACCAATAGCATCATTTCTTTTAAGATCATCGACCTTAGCAAGTGCCCCGCTTAACATTTCATATGTAAACATAGCAACATCTTCAGCTTCAAATTTGCCTCTTAGTTGTTTTTCTTTGGTCTCATCTGAAAACACATCTTTGATTTCATCTCTCATCATTTCTTGAGGTGTATCTAATCTTTTTACATCTTCTAAATAAAAATTTACTCTTTGATAAATAAACTTTTCTGCTTCAAATGCTTTACTAGATAATAATAAACTTTTAAAATATGGCATGCTTTTTAATCTATAAGAATACCGACCATTATCGTTTTGTGCTGAATAAATCAAATCCTCATTTAAATTATCAGTCAACTCATTAACCGCATCCTCTATATTAACAGGTTGCTTTATCTTGCCTGATGACCACTCTCTTTCAACACCTTGAGAGTCTTTAGCTTTATAAGTTTCAATAGCACCTAGTTTTTTAAACGATTCAATAGCCCGTTCTTGTATTATTTCGTCAACCTCATATGTTTCAGTCGAACCATTTATTATCATGGTTTTTACAAAATCATCATCAAAAGACATAGGGTCATCAGCATCATCAATTAAATTGAATAAATACATTAAAATTACACGTTTTTCGTCTTCTGCTTTTAATTCTCTTCTTTTTAAAACAGTTATAAATTCTTGAGAAGATTCTTGAAATTTAGGATAATTATTTTTAAAAGCATCTACATAAATTTGAGGTGAAGTTTGCCAACCTTTCTTTTTTGCTTTTTTGCTTTCAGGTGTAGAAATTTCATCAATTGATTTATCAAAAATTTCTATATTATCTCTTATATAATCATTAATAAAAGATAAAATTTTATCTTTAGCATATTCACCCATTGGTAAACTGCCAGAAATAGCACTTTTATATATTATAGAATTCATCAAAAAATAATTATGAATTTTTTCAGAAACTTTGACAGAAAATGTTGTTCTAATATTATTTAAAACTGCACTCGAATCAACCGACTCAACAGTGCTTTCTATTTCATCAATTTTATCTAATATCTTTTCAAATTCAACAACCTTATTATGAAAACTATTAAAAAATTCTTTAGGATAAATTTGCGAAATTAACCCCTCTTCAATAAGCTGATATAATGCGGCAACAAATTCATCATTATTTAAATTTTTATAATTTTTTGCAGTATTTTTATCTAAAAGTTTATTTATATATGTTACAAATATGTTTTGTTTTATATTTTTTAATTTAATATTAAGAGCATTAATTTTCTTTTGGGTCGATCGACGAAGATAAGGGTTTCCTTCTAATCCTTGTTTGAATTCTTCTATTGATACTCCACCAGATAAATTCTCAAATTCTAATGCATTAACCTTCTTATGGGAAACATTTAACTTTAATTTTTCTTCTGCATAAGCCAATTTGCTAACAATGTACTTTATCATTTCAGGATCAATAACTTCTCCAAATGATTGATTATTAACAGCAGCATCTTTGATATCAAGCATAACGTCATTATTATATGATAAATAAGACATTAATAAATCTTTATTATAAATTTCATATTTATTTCCAGGTATTTTTTGGCCGTCTTCTCCAATTATATAAGTACCATTTTCATTCATAGCATATGCTATAATTTGAGGAATAGCTCTATCTCTTGTTGGAAAACCCGTAACTGATTCATATGGTTTTCTAACAATACCTTCACCGCCACCTGGCCTTGTCATATAAATAGGGTCAACCATTTTTGATTTTCCACTATCTGTTTCTTCCATTATTTCTTGTACCATCGGATCATTTTTTTGCATATTAAAAACATATCCACTATTTTCTAAACTATTATATAAATCTTTATAATTTTCAATTAATTCAGAATAAATTCCCCAAAATGAATCATTTTCATTGTTCAAAATTGAAGACACAGCACCGTTAAAAGTTGAATCATAATCTTTATCAATGTTTAACAATGCAAAAATTGAATCATATAAAGCCGGACTTATAATGTATCCAGTTTTATCTTCTGATTGAATAAAAGAATTGTTTAATTTTGTTTTATTTCGTGAAGAAAACATTTGTTCAACTTTCTTCTCTATCCCAGTTTCTGCAAGCAATTCCTCTGGTAACAATTCTAATTCTTCATCTATTTCTGTAAGATATACAAAATTACTAACTATAGCTCTAAAAGCAAAATATGATATAAGTTTATCAGGCGACACAATGCCACCAGTTTTTATCAACATAGATGTTTTTTGAGCTTGTCTTAAAATGTTTTTATATTGAGCATTAGTTAAGAAAAACGCTCCGTTTGTATATTCTGGAGCCGTTTGCTCGCCCACCTTTGCTGTAGCTTCGTTTGAAGACATTCTTTGAACTCTAAGTGGATTCAATACAATCTGATTATCAAGAGCAAATTTCAAACGCATAACCTTTTGTGCTTTATTAATATATGTATAAAGTTTATTTGTCCAAAAAAAGATGCTATCAGGTTTAATTATTTCTTGTAATTCAAGAAGTTTATATGCTTTTTTAGAAGATACAAGTTTAGAAATTTCATTAACCACAATTGCAAGTTGAGCTTTTTTAACAGCAGCTTCATCCTCACCCTCAGCTTCGGCTTGTCTTAATTTTTTAGCAAGCTCAACATCTGTTTTGTCATAATCAATAGGCTCACCAAGATAAATTTTTCCATACAAATCATCTAAATAATCTGCTTCTTCAATTTCCGCTTCAGAACCAAGACTATTGATTTCTTTCTCAATTATAATTCTTTGTCTTTCATAACGATCGCTTGCTCCTAAACTATTTGCAGCTTTAAATGCATCTATAGCTTTTTGATTAGTAAAATATTCTGCATAATTAATATCAGGAGGAGTAGAAGCATCATTAGGAAAATGTTTTCTAATATGTTGAAATGTTGTAAAATCTATTTGACCCATAAACGGATGAACACCTTCATGATCTATAGGTGTCTTCGTATCAGAACGAGAAGCAGAAGGAGGACGCAAACGCTGAGCAATTATTTTAGCTAAAGCATAAGGATTGTTTTTATATTTATCTTCATCTGCAAGACGCTCAACATCATAGTAAGCTATATCAGGAAGCGTCATTTTTGTAGTTTTGAAAAAAGAATTATCTTCATCTTCAAGAATGTTCTCTCCATAAATATCTCTTTCACTTTGAACTCTATTAAAAATCTTTTTAATTTCTCCAATACCCTTTTTATCAACCTCATCTTTTAGCTGCTTAATCATTCTCATCATCGCTAAAATATCATTTCGTGCTTTGCTATCATTCTTAGCACCAAATCTTTCCATAAATTCATTATAGTTTTCAACCGAAAAATCTTCATTTTCTTCTGCAATGAATCCTAAAATTTCTTTTGCAGCCACATTAGTATCATAACCTGTATAATCTTTAACGTGATTGAATATTTTTTTCATTTTTTCTGCATCATCACCTTTAATTGTGCGCTTTCCTGGAAAACCAGTTTCTAGTTCTTTTTGAAAAGAAATACTTGATATTTTATTTAATAATCTTTTTTGCTTTTTAAAATTAGGTTTTATTTTAGATAGCAACGCACCAAAATATGGATCTACTATAGTAAAAATTGAATACAATGCTTGAAGTGTATCCTCAGCCGTTGCCTCCTCAGCCTCAATTGCTCTTCTATTAGCTATAGGTTTCTCTTCAGTTGCAGCATTTTCTGCCACTGATTTTGCTTTAATTGCTTTTTTAACATTATCTTTTTTATTATATTCTTTAAGTTTAGCTTGTATTCTTTCCAGATTTTCTTTATGCATTTGTTGTAAACGAAAAGTTTCAGGATCATTATTTTCAATTTTTGAAACAAAAGCAACGTCTGGAATATCTAAATCTGGCAGCGTAGAAACATAATTATCAAATTCTTCAGGAGTTAATTTTCTTTTTTTATCTTTAAATACTTTATTAACTACAATAAGTTTATGATCAAGATCATTAAATTTATCATAAAATTCTTCAAAATTTATATTGTCACCAAAGTTTGGTAAAAGTTCTAAGTGAGCAAGAATCAATTTACGCATACGTTGACTTCTATCGCTTTCGACAGGGTCAGAAGCGGCAATAATATAAGGATAACTTATATTATCGTGAAATTTAATTAAATGCCATTTTCCTTTGTTTGATTTAATTCTCTTATCATGAAGAGGATTGTGATCGTATTCAAAAATATGATCAAATGTATTATCACTTTTAATAGTCAGTTCATATTGTTCTTCTGAAAGAATGGCATAAATATGTGCTCCCAAATATTTTGTAAATTGTTTAAATTGTAAATTAAACCGAGAAGCAAATTGCTCTGGGATATCTAAAATTTTATTTAAAATATCTGCTGTGGTTAAAGCGTTTTCTTGCTCATCTTCTTTAGCTTTTTTTATTAAAATATCGTATTTATCACATAGCGCAATAATTGGGTGATATGAATGCGGTTGATCAGTAAAAATCATATTTCCTTTTCTTAAACAAAGAACCTAATCAAATATTCAATTATTAGTTTGGCGAATTTAGTCTTCGCTATAAAAGTCATCATCAATAACGCTATTTTCAATACGCGACACTAAATCTTCTGAATATTTTATAACTATATCTTTTGGAGGATAGGAACAAACATCAATCATAGACTTGATGTCGTCCTGAATGGCTGCAATCAGCTCAAGGCGGGAATTTACTGAAGAAAGAGAAACGAACTCTTCTTTGAATTCTTCGAGTTCATCTGATACGGAAACGCCTTCGTTTTCGCAAGTTTTTACAATACGAGAATAATCTTTTACTGCTTTTTTAAATAAATTACTTATCTCTGCTACATCACAAGAATCATATTCATCATCATATGTTATTTTATAAAAGTTATCTATCGCATTACAAACATCATTATACTTCATTTTTACCGTATCAATTCGACTTTTTTCCACCCTCCCGTTTTGTAATGGAGGTTATTTCTTTGCTTATACTCTTTAAAGTATAAGCAAGATTATTCATTCTTTTTGTACCTTTATCAAATCTATTTTTAAAAGAAAATAAATTTTTATTAAATTTATTACTTAATAAATTACAACTAATCTCTTCACTAGCTTCTGTGATTTCTCCTCTTCCAATTAAAACTCCATTTAAATCACTCACAGCTATAATATATATTCCATCAAATTCTTCCAATGATACTACAACATCTTCGACATCATTGATTAATAATTCAACTAAATTTTCTTCAGTACAAGTAACGATATAACCTTCAATGGGAGCTTGTAAAGCGCTAGAAAATATTGACGCTATTTCATTTTCTCCCTTTGCCTCCGTTAGCCGCTCAATAATCATATTATCTGTTATCTCTTTATCGAGTATAAACGGCTCTGGCAAAAACACATTCCACTTTTTTATTTCACCCTTACTCATCTTTATATTTTTCTACCATTTTTTGTAACCTATTAGTTACAATAGTAAAATCTAAATTATCATCCAAATACCACGCTTTGTTTCCAGCATATTCATTATTCATATGTCGAATATGTCTTCGGTCTTCATAAACCAAATTCATCAAAGCATAACAAACTTCAACCAAAGCTTGCGGAGAATGTGCATTCGTCCGGGGTTTTGATAAAATTACTTGTAATTCATTGAAAACTGCGTTTTGTACAGCAGACGATCCGACTCTTGTTGTTTTTCTAGGCATTTTTTCTATCCGGCCTCTTAATAAAGGTTGTGGTTTATAAGTACGCAGATCTATATAACCTGAAATCATAAGCCGTTCATAATCTTATTAAAGATTTTTAAAGTTTGTTTTTCTGTATCTATTGCATTATTTGAATTATTTATAAAATAATCTATTTCATTAATATCAATAAAAAATATATTATTTACTATTCTTTTAGCTATTTGAGAAGATATTCCCCTCAAAACCATCCTGTCAAATCTAATAGAATCATCACATTGAATAAATATGATTTTATATAAATAACTTTTTATTTTTGTGTTTAAAAGATTTGTACTTTCTAGAGCCCCAATTTTAATTTCATTATTATTAAATGCTATTTTAATTCGATTAATAACGCTATCAACCTCGTCCTCAATAACCCAATCAACTAAATTTGATACCCATTTTTCTTTTTTAATAATTTCTGTGAGTTCAAACATATTAATTGTTCCATCAATATTTAAAACTTCTGTACCAATAATTTCAATTATTTTTCTATGAATATTAGTGCCTGGATCAAACATGTCACCAAGCATGTTATCAATGTTTATTACAGGAATAGCTTGCTTTTTCAAAACCGAACCAACAAAACTCTTTCCACTTCCAGCTTGCCCGGTTATTCCAATTAATTTAGTATTCATTTATAAAGTTTATATATCAAAAAAAAAGCCCGCATCATTGCGGACTTTTTAATTGGACCATTATCGATTCAAACAAGGTCCTGAACTGAAAGTCTCTATATCACCCCCTTAAAGGATTTGCTGGCTAACTTAGAATGCCAGGTAGATATTTTCTAGCTAAACACATTTTATCTTCAGGAAGACTTTTATGTTTAGCTCGTTCATGAATACTATATATCTTGCTCACAATTTGTTTGCGTCTTTGATCATAAATTCCCCAAAATCTTGAAGATGTTGGTGGGGTTTGTGAACCCAATATGTTGGTCGCAAGATTTTCTCGATCAAGCCATTCCAATTCATCAAAGGTAACACCTAATTGTTTTTCATATAAAGAAGTGTTTTCGAGAAACTCTTCCGGCATCCCAAGCTTGCGCCCAAGCTCAACAACCTCTCCTCGATATAAATCTATTAAAGGATAACAATCATAAACATCATATTGAAATGATTTTATAATCGAATATTCACTTCTTGTTACATTTCCAACAGCAAGTAAATCCTTATCTGCTCCAATTGTATTTACATAAAGACCAATTAAATTAACACGAGTGTCCTCCCCATCACTTAGTTCTAAATCTAATTTAGGATGAATAGGAAACAAAAATTGTTTATTTGGATAATTACCATAATTTTTCTTTACCCAATCATGAAACGCTGATTCCTTTTCTTTAAATCCCATAAAAATTAAAGTTACTGGTAACGATGGATCAATGGATAAACACAAAGCTGCACACACCATTGAATCTACTCCTCCGCTCACCGGCAAAACAAACCCTTTTTTATTATTTATAGTTTTAATGCCAGAAAGCCATGCTTTCAAATAAGAAAGCAATTCTTTACTTGATACTATCATATCACGTAATCTCCTTATAAAAAATATATAACTGTATTAGAAATTTATTACGAAGCAATATTCCAATCGTCTGCAAGCAAATTGAAAATATCAGGTGCTGCATTGGAAATTGCAATATGCTGTTTCTTCATGTTATTAACATCATACTTACCAGGTGGAAATGCTGAATACATCTCAACACCACCAACCCTCATTGATAAAACAGGAGATAAGTTACCAATTTGTCTTGATTCGTTTTGAGTTGTTGCTCCCACTTCATTAGCAATATGCTCAGCACTTTCTTTTGATGAAACATATGTTTCCCATCTACCAGTTTCTTTATTTTGTCTACTGGGAATAATTTGAGAAAAAACACTAATGAATTTTTTGCTTGGATCTTGAGCTGCTTTTTTTGCATATTCTGTAAATGTATCCAAATTTGGACCGGCAGGTTTTTGCCCAAAATTATGAATATTATCCAACATAATAACAGCATCTGGATCCGCTCCGTCTCTCAATGCTGCCGCAACAGCAGCATAACCCCCAGAAAACGCAGCTAAAGCTTCTTTTCCAAGAGAAACATTTCCGTATCGTTTTTTCATCGCTCTATCAATGTTAGCCTTTGCTGTTGACCACCATTTATTATTTCCAAATGATTGAGTGTATCCAGAACTTAAACTTTTTGCTGCAGCCCCAACCGGAGTTGCAGTTACCATAATTGCATTTGTTAAAGTGGGTCTTGGCAAACCTTGATCCATTACTTTGCCTGGCTTTACCCAACCAACAACATTATAAGTGCCACTTTTATATTTAGTTTCACCATTTTCATCAATATAACTTTCTCCACCAATAACAGGATTCGTAGGAACATGAATAGCTACACCTGGAACACCAGAGCTTATAACTAATGAACCTTTTGCAAAAATTGGTTTATTAGGAATATCTGCTTTTACTTCTTTTGGTTGTTCTTTATTATCAATTGCTTTTTGAATTTCATTTGTTAAAAGACCAGCTTTCGCAATAATACGATTTAATGTAGCTAATCTAAATCCACGTTTGTAATTCATTACATCCTTACAATTGTCATTTCAACATCAAGATTTTCTACACCTGTTCCTGCTGTTTTTACTGCAATCTCAACATTGTTGGATGATCTAGAAAGAATTAATGTTTCTGGTTCTGGACTTAATATTGTGCTCCAAGTCCAATCTACATCAGTCATAGTAAGGTTGGCAACACTTGCTTCATTACCTGCGTTCATCAAATTTATTTCAGCAGCAACTGAACCAGCATTTGTTACAATGCCACCATACTCTACTATATATGCCAAACTCCATCTGTGTTGATATGGAATTAAATTATTATCGGCTAATAACGTATCTGTTATCCCTCCCGCTCCAAAATATCCATCTACATGAAAATGCACATGATCAACAAGTTCTGGCTCGCCTCGCCATAATGCAATAATTGAATTGCTTCCCGTTGTTAATGCGGAGCCACGAACTGTTATTGTACCAGAAACAATTGAATCAACAATTAATGGAAACACAAAACCTAAAACTGGTGAAGATTCATCAGTACAAGCACCAGCACCATTTGTTAAAGTACCTCCAATGCCAGAATTGTTATCTTCTATTAATGCTTGAGCACCACTACCAGTATCATCAAAATTTGCAGTATGTGCTACAAGATTATCAGCACTTAAGTTAGCATTTTTATATAATTTCCAATTATAAGTTGGATCTACAATTTCTTCACACACTAAATATAAAAACCCTTGTGATGATATATTGTTTTTATTGATTCCCGTCATTGCTGCAGAAGCTACTTGAGTAGTAGGATCTCCGTATATTTGATTAGGATTTGCTGCTAACCATTTAATAGGATCACCAGCAAAAATAAAATTCATTAATGTTGTATTTAATAATGTAATGGCAGAAGTTGTTGGTGGTTCAGCATCATAATCATTAGTGCTTATTTCTGTCCATCTAGAACTTGCTTCACCTCCAGCTATTGTAGTTCTTAAATTTGAATTCGCATTAAGCCAAGTTAATTCATATCCATCAAAAGACAAATAACCATCAGATATATTACTATTCATATGTATGGCTGTTGTTTCACTCGAATAATTTCCAAGAGAAATAGTATTAATATCATTCAAATCTGTTTCAACCAAATATGTTATATCTGTTTCTCCAGCATTTTTTTTAATTAGATTATCTACAGTGGAATCATAAATCAAATACCCGTCACCAGCAATTGTTTTCATTTTTAATGTAGAATTAGTACCAAGAGAATCACCAATAACAACGGTGTTTCTATCGTTAAGTTCAGTTAATACTACGGTTTGTAAACCAGAACCATCATTTAAATATAATGTTTCAAGAGTTCCATCATAAACTAAATTTGCATTTTTACTTGTAGTTTTAAACTCAACCGAGGCTGAAGCTTCAGTATTGTCTCCAATAAAAAATGTACTTGCTATAACTTGATTTTGTGGAAACCATTCAGGAACGCCTAACACCATCGTTAATACATATCCATCATCTCCCAAATAACTAGGACAACAAGAAGCATAACCATCTTCAGCACCAAATTGTTGCCAATCAACTCCGTCATTAGAAAATTCCCAATATTCAGCAACGTCATTATAACGAATCCCAGCAGTAAAACCAAGATTATTATCAATATAAATATATTTATATCCATCTTGTCCATCACCAACGGTAAATGAATTTTTACTTGTGCCTGCAATGCCCGCTATAGCCGTTACCATTAATTACCTTTATACTTTTTAAATTTTGAATTATTTTTCATTTATTAAGCACCAAAATGTGAAGGATATAACATAACTGATACTGTAATGTCTTCAGCTGCCGAACTAGATGATGTTTCTACTCTTACATGTAATGAATTTCCTTCAGCAATATTTATTGGAGTAATATCTTCTCCACTTGTTTCGGCACCACTTAGTGTAATTACTTTTATAGTATCTGTACTTTCAACTCTAAAGGTTATTGTAACTGATTCTCCAAGACCTGGAGCAGTTCCTAAATCCACTCTCATAATACCAGCATAAGTTTTAATTGGTACTACAAACGCTGGAAATGTTTGATCTGGTGCAATTACTAAATTAGTTAACAAATAACCGTCTGTATCTGTAAGTAAAGTTCCAATTTTACCAACATGTAAAACGTGATAATAACCCTCCTCCCAAACAGCCGTTGAACCACTAACAATAAGATTATAACCATCACTACCAATAGGGAGTATTTCAAGTCCGGTACCGGAATCACCTATAAGCAAATCTCCTTGACTATATATGGTTTCACCTGTGCCACCTTGCGATTCTATCCAACCGTTTGTATAACCATCATTAACAAAATTCCATTCATCTTCTTCTAAGTGATAATAAGCATCAAACCCACCACCTTGAAGACCTGTTAGTTCATTATGGTTAGATGTTAAACTTGGATCTGAACTCATAGTGAGATTAAATTCTCCCAAATCGCTTCTCCAATATAAATAACCATCGTCTTTTGCATAAAAGAAACCACCTGTCGCAGTTGGTGCTGCAGATGGAGAGGCTGCAGTTTCTTCAATAAATATAATTCCAGTACCAGTTTGCCAGTTACCACCACCAGGAGAACCTAAAATACTAATATTTAAAGTTTGTGTATCACCTAAATATAGATTACCATTAATGCCTCCATCTGCCACACCTGCTCTAATAAAAGTGTTACCACCATCTGTGGCGCCACCAGGTCCACCTGTGCCAGCATAGATTGTTAAATCTAATCCATCATCTTCAGTTCCACCCACATCAACATAAATGCTTTTATCACCACCAGTAACTCCATCAAAACGAAAATCACTTACAATATATGCATTGCCAGTTGAAGTAAAATCAATGTCAGCCGCACTTGCGTTTGCTAATGCACCAAATTGAACATCAATTGTTCCAGCAGCAGTTTGAGTAGCAATACTAATACCACCAAAAACGCCATCATCAGAAGGACCGCCATCAAGATAAACAGTACCTCCAAGCCAACCAAGTAATCCTGTTCCACCACCAACTATATAAACATCACCACCATCAAGAAAACTTGTTGTAGTTTCCCCGCTAATTATTAAATCATATCTATTTATTCCACCTTCTATAGAAATTGTACGGTTTGCACCGTAAGGAAACATAAGGTTTGAGCTTTCTACCCAGTCACCAGCTATTCCTCCTTGAAGGATAGTGTATTGATCTGTACTATCTGGAATAGAACCTTCTCCAAATGGTATCCAAACGTAACCATCATTACTAAACTCCCATTGAGTATCAGTATCGTTCCAACGTAAACCGGGTTTTATTGCTGACGTTGATATATCTGCATAAATATATTTATAACCATCTATACTATTACCAATAGTAAATAGGTTTTCAGTGGTTCCGGTAATACCAGTTTTAATTGACATATTAAGCTCCCATTTTACTTAAAAAACCTACAGACTACATGCATATCTGAAGCATTTACGCCTGCTGAAGTGGTACTCCTCACTGTAATCCTATCACCGTTTAATACGCCTACAGCATTCACTAAATTACTTGAATAATTGTTAGTATTAGAAAGTGTAGTAGTTAAACTTGTATTAGTTTCATTAACTCTTATTAAAATATTTATATTTTCTCCAAGACCGGGAGCAGTATCTGCATATACATATAAGTTATCGATATATCCATCTTCTTCAATAATATAAGCTTTAAAATTTTCAGTTGTAGCTTCCGCAAAGTTTGGCAACAAATATCTAACAGCATTTGGAGTTATAATTCCAATCTTACCAACTGTAATAACATCAATAATGTCATCACCAACAACCTCTGGTTCTTCACTATATTTAATTACAGCTTGAATATCTGTAGCTGTTGAAAGTGCTGAAGACACTGCTTTCAAACTAACTCTGTCACCTGGCTCTACTGAAATTGCAACCGAATTATTTAATGTAGTTGTATCTGTGTTGCTAACCGTAACCGCT
>Ga0307378_10004627_pt1 | contig 19524 bp, 18 predicted proteins | sample UN1MG_FD_202238 | JGI IMG/M metagenome (GOLD analysis project Ga0307378, IMG submission 202238) | Soil microbial communities from Risofladan, Vaasa, Finland - UN-1 | ecosystem: Environmental > Terrestrial > Soil > Coastal area > Acid sulfate soil | place: Finland: Risofladan, Vaasa | collected... | reverse complement strand
CCTGAAGGTGCCGGCGGTCAGCCGGCGAGATGGTGATGGAAATCCCCGTGCGCATGCGCCAGACTCGCACGCCGCACACCGGCCGGGAATCCCCCTCGGGATTCCAGCGTTAGATTTTATCCACTAGTTGCCGGCGCCATCGTCACCGCGATGGAGCCCCGCCGCGCCGGCTCCGACGCCGGGCGACAGGGCTTCATGCGGGGGCCGATCGGCTAGCGGCCCTGCTTGAGCAGATAGCGGTAATGGTCGGGGTAATACGGATTGTCGTTCGCGTTCGGATTGGCGAAGACCGGGCCGGCAGCGGCGGCGCCAACCGCCAGAGTGGCGGCGACGGCGAGGATTTTGACGAAATTATTCATGGTCAGCTCCTTGTGCGGGGCCACCGATAAGTCGGTAGCTCAAGTCCCCTACCTAACGATTGGTAGGCTCACAATCAACTCACAAATTCGTCAGCAAATAAGGCGATTCTGCGGCTTGAAAAACCCCTTGATCTACCGTACGTTAGGTAGTCACAGGGTGGTCATATGGACACGAGAGAGCGAATCCTCGACTCGGCGCAGCGGCTGATTCAGACCCGTAGCTTCCACGGCTTCTGTTTTCAGGACATCGCCAACGAGGTCGGCATCCGCAAGCCGAGCGTGTTCCATTATTTCGACTCCAAGGATGAGCTCGCCGTCGCCGTGCTGCAGCACGCGGCGGATTGGGTCGTGGCGCAATTGCAAGAGGCCGACGCGCTCGATCCCGCCGCCCGCCTGCAGCGCTATTTCGACATGTTCGGCACCATTCACGGCAAGGGCGAGCGCATGTGCCCCCTGGGCTCGTTCGGGGCGCTGTTCGACGCGATCTCGCCGCCGGTGCAACGGGCGCTGCATCAACACACCAAGTGGCATTTCGACTGGCTCGAGCGTGTCGTTCGCGACGGCGTGGCCCAAGGCCAGTTCGCCATCGGCGACCAGCGCCCGCGCGACGTCGCCTTGCAGATCTTCGCCAGCGTGCAAGGCGCCTTGCTCACGGGACGCCTCGCCACCGACCCGCATGTGATCGAGCAGATCGGGGCGGCGCTGCGGCGCTATCTGGGCTGCGCCGACGCGCAGGCGCGCGCCTCTGACGGCCCACGCGCCTCGGCCCGCCCGCGCAAGCCGGCGCATTAGGCTTAAGCCCCGCGCCGGGCCTCACGCCATTCCTCCTTTGCCTGCGCCGCGCGGCCTACGATCCCTCGCCGCCGCCACCCAGGCGGCGAAGGCTTCGTGCTCCTCGCCGCCATCCATCTCCGCCACGAACATGTCGAAGGAGAGCCCCGCGTGCTTGGCCGCGAGAAAGGCGATGAATAAGCCGCGCACGCCGGCGGGCAGCGCCGCGGTGTTGCGCCGGGCGCAAAGATGGACGCGGCCGCGGCAGGACCGCGCGCGGCGGCAGCCGGCATTGCCGCAGAGCCGCCACAGGCAGAGCATGTCGGCGAAGCGGCGCAGAGTCTCGGCCTCGCTCGCGGTGGCGCCGTCGCCTGGCTTGGTCACGTCCATTCCTCGTTCCTTCTCGTCATGGCCGGGCCGGTTCCGGCCGTCACTTTGGTCATACCGGCGCTGTCGTCATACCGGCGCCAGCCGGTATCCAGCCGCGCGCAGCGCAAAACAAATACTGGGCCCCGGCTTTCGCCGGGGTGACGCCGGGGATGCCTGAAGGCACGCGACATCCACGCCGCGACGCGGGATGCGCCCGGGCTGTGCTGAACTCTCCCCCCGCGAGTGAGGGGGCGGCGCGCCGAAAGACGCAAACCTATGGTTCCGTATCCGTTGCCGGATACGGCGGGCGCCTCTCGGCGCGCCACATGCCCTTGCGCTCAAGCAGCGCAGCGTTAGCGCAACAAAAAGAGTTGCGCATCAGCAGCGAAGCGATAGCGCAAACGCATGCGCATTTGCGGCGATTTGGCGAACACCGGGCCGCGCTTTCGCCGTCAGTGCCCCGCGATCCCTAGACCGGACGAAAGTCAACGGACGGGACGCGTTTGGACCCGAGGGTCCTAGGCCAAACGGTCGTCAGCCACTGGCTGAGCCAGATTCTGGCTATGCCAGCTTGTGGCGGGGCCTCGTACTGGGCCCGGGCGGAACCCCGGCGCCGCCCGAGTGGCTTGCCGGCGAAGGCAAGCCCCGCAGGGCGCCGCACCCCGTCCCGTATCCACGACGCCTCATGAAGCGCCCCTCAAACGGACGAGGTGATGTCAGGATAGAGGAGGCTGGAAGGGCGGGGATAAGTTTGAATAGAAATGTGGGCTTGGGACCAGGAAGCCAACATCTCGGAGGTGAAGGCCCGCATCGATTATAAGGAGGGGTGAACGCAATGGCCAAAACAACGTCGAAGAAGTCGGCGAAGGTCGCGAAGGAAGCCGCCAGGGGCGCTGCGAACCCGGCCCTCCTCGCAGGCGGCAACCCGCAGATCGCCAAGGCCGACGGCGACGCCCCCGTGCAGGCCTATATCGCGGCCATGCCGGGCTGGAAGCGCGAGGTCGGCCGCCGCCCCTCGACGCGCTCATCGCGCGCACCGTCCCCGGCGTGCGCAAGGCCGTCAAATGGAACTCGCCGCTGTACGGGGTCGAGGGCCAAGGAAAAGGAGAGACCTGGTTCCTCAGCTTCCACTGCTTCACGAAATACGTGAAGGTGGCCTTCTTCCGCGGCGCGTCGCTGCGTCCTGTCCCCCCCGGCGAGTCCAAGAGCAAGGACACGCGCTATCTCGACATCCGTGAGGACGACCAGCTCGACGAAGCTCAGCTCGCCGCTTGGGTGAAACAAGCCAGCCTTTTGCCCGGCGAACGCATGTGAGGGGGAGGTCGCGAGGTGCGCGCGTGGCGTGGGCGAACGCCAAGTCATCAGCCCAAAGGCACGAAAGCTGCGGCGAAGAAACTGCCTGGCGCAGTATGCTTTCCGATTGGGCGGTCAGACGAGATTGTCTGCTCCCGGCCAGAAGCGGACCGGCGATCTATAGCTGATCCTACTTGATCTCGATCCTCGGGATCGCGCGATCTCCTTTGGAGAATATCATCATTTCTTCAACCTCATCTTCGATGAAGGCATTTAAAAGAGCTATCCATTGATCTTTTCCGATCTCAACTGCTCTAGAAAATTGGTTTTTCTCTGACGCGACCAAGATGGAGGAGATGTCGTCCTCAGCGTCATTCGAGATAAATTCGAACGTAAAGGAGTGCAGTATTTCCGAAGAGAGCTTGTAAGGGGAGAAGGCTTCGCTCTCTGGATTGGCAAAATCAAAATGCTCAAGAATGTCGACGGACCCGAGTATCGACCGAGCGGTATGCGGACCTTCCTTCAATGATCGGTAGATCGGCAGTCGCGATGTTCTGGTGCGCAATGCATCTGTGACCTTGTGGCTATCAATAAGCCGTCTCATTGCCAAGGCGGCGTAAAAAATACTTCTTTCAAGCTGAAAACAGCTCTCTCCTCCCCATTTGTCTTTTCGATATTCAGCTATCTGTTTCGGGCCCCACGCAATAAATGCCGAGAGGTGCCCGAAAAGCTCACGCTTCCAAAACCAGCTTTCGAAGATCACAATTTTCCCTCGTTCCGGGTATGGACGGAGATCGCTCGACGCATAATCATATCGGCCGTCACTCAATGTCAGCAACTGGCACCACAGCGAACAATGGCCAAAAGGACGTCCAAGACGTCGGCGAAGGTCGCGAAGAAGGCCGCCGACAACAACCCCGCAGAAAGCGGCATCCACCATGAACAAGAGCAAGACCGCCTCGACGGAAGCAACAGGAGAAGCCTCTCCCTCTCAGCTGATTGATGCGAGAATCGCGGCGCTGAGCGATTGGCGGGGCGAGACGCTGGCTCGGGTCCGAACGCTCATCAAGCAAGCCGACCCCGAAACGGTCGAGGAGGTGAAATGGAGAAAGCCCTCGAACGCGATGTCGGGGGTTCCGGTGTGGGAGCACGCCGGCATTATCTGCACCGGTGAGACCTACACGGATAAAGTGAAGCTGACCTTCGCCAAGGGCGCCGCGCTCAAGGACCCTTCAGGCCTGTTCAACGCCAGCCTCGAAGGCAATGTGAGGCGCGCCATCGATATCCACGAGGGCGACAAGATCGATGACAAGGCGTTCAAGGCGCTGATTCGCGCCGCCGTGGCACTGAACACACAGAGGCCATGACGGGCGTAGGTCGCCGCGCCGGGAAACCAAGCAAGTACGTCAGGATCAACGCCAAAGCTCGGCCAGCGTGACGCGCTAATAGCCCCGGAGCTGGGTGATCTGTTCGGGGCTGAGGCCGGCGATGTCGTCTTGGGTCAGGTTCTCGACCCCAACTTCCTCGGCCTTTGCCTGCGCCGCCTTGAACTTCGCTTCCGGATCGGGCTTGGGCGCGCTGGCGGGCGCCTTCTTCTTGGCCGCGTTGGTTGTGGCCCAGCGCGGCGAGGCGCGCCACTCCAGACGCGCGTCCTGCTGCGGCCTCCCATCCTGGGCGGAAGGTGACCGGCCATAGGCTGGCGGCGGCGGCGGCGGCGCGTTCATCGGCGCGGGCGGACGAATGTCGCGGGGCGCCACGGATTGGGCGTAGCTGGAGCGGCCATAGGACGACGGCGGCCGCGGCGGCGGCGGGGCGTAACTGGAGCGGCTATAGGGCGCCGGCCCCGGCGCGTAACCCACTGGCGGCGGCGGCGCATAGCCTGGCGGGGGCGGCAGCTGGGCCCGGTCGTAGCCGGACCGGCCATAAGGCGCCCGCGGCATGGCGTAGCCATCCGGCCCCGGCGCATAATCTTCCGGCTGGTCATAGGCCACCGGCGGCGGCGCGATTTGCTCCGGTGGCCGCCGGGCGCAGGCGAGCAGGATCGTGCCGACGGCGATGATGGCCGCAACGCTAAGGACTTTACGCATACGAGACCCCCTCGGGGCGCGCGCTTGTGACCCGATGAGGCAAAACTCTAGGCCCGAGTGGTTACCAGAAGGTCACGAAGCGGCAGTCCCGTCCGCAGGGGCGGCTTCGCCGCTGTTGGCGCGGGGGGGGGGCGGCTTCGGCGCTGGACGGCGGCGAGCGCCGGCAGGAAGGGCCGCTAGCGGTGGAAGGAGAGGCTGGCGACCAGACGATAGACGCCGGTGGTGTCGTTGAGCTGCACGATGTTGATCTCATGGCCCTTGTCGGTGAGCTTGATGCTCATGCGGCTGGAGAATTTGTCGCCGGCGATACGGGCATGGATGGTGTCGGCCTTCGCCGTCCCGGTGACGCCGCCATCGGCGGCGTAGATGGCCTCACTCCAGGTCCCCCTCACCTTGCCGGCCTTGTCGGTCAGCTTGGTGGTGGCGTCGATCTGGTAATCGTCGCCGGCGCAGCGGAGATGCTGGGTGAGCTTGCTGCCAGCGACCGTGTAGGTGACCTTGCAGGCGACCTTCTTCGCCTCGCCATTCTTGGGCACGACCGTGCCGCCGCCGGCCCAATCGCCCGCCAGCGCCTCGAACGGATTGCCCGCCGCCGCCGGCGCGGCCATGGCGCCGGGCGCCAAGGCCAGGGTGAGAACCAGCGCCGCGAGCGGGATGGCCTTATGCATCGACATGTTCAACTCCTGCTCTCGATAGGGGGCAAAGCCTAACCCGTGGGGCGAAATCGGGGAATAGGGGCCGTGGCCTCAAGCTTTGGGTTCCGGCGGCGGCGGCTGGCCCTGGTCTTGCGGGATATTCGGGTCGATGGCGGCCCAGCTCGGCGCCTGCGCCGTCCAGATGGTCATCGCCGGTCTGGCGATCTCGGGATCGTCGAGGGTGCCGGCGCGGATCGCGAGCAGATGCGGGCGCGCCTCCGCCTGGATGGTGACATGGGTGCCGCAGGTGGGGCAGAAGCGGCCATGCATGATATTGCCGCTATCGGCCTTGCCGGTGAAGTCGGCGAGCGTGCCCTCGATGCGCACGGAATCAGCCGGGAAGGCGACATTCACCGTGGCGCTGCCGGCGCCGATATGCTGGCAGAAGCGGCACCAGCAGGTCCGCGCCCCAAGCGGCTCGGCCTCGATCGCATAGCGCACGGCGCCGCAGAGACATCCGCCGGTGATGGCCATCTCGCTCCTCCTCCTGCTCAAGCCCGTGGATGCCCGGGCCTCGGCCCGGGCATGATTGACGCAAGCGAGCGGGGTTACATTCCCATCGCCGCGGCCTTGTTCAACAGCGCCTCGGCCTGGCGGATCGAGGCGATGTCGATCAGCCGCCCGTCGAGCGACACCGCGCCCTTGCCTTCCTTCGCCGCCTGCTTCATCGCCTCGACGATGCGCTTGGCCTTGGTCACCTCGGCCTCCGACGGCGTGAACACCTGATTGGCGAGATCGACCTGGCTCGGATGGATCGCCCATTTGCCCTCGAAGCCGAGCACGGCCGCGCGCTTGGCCGCCGCCAGATAGCCCTCGGGATCGGAGAAATCGCCGAACGGCCCGTCGATCGGGCGCAGGCCATAGGCGCGGCAGGCGACCATCATCCGCGACAGCGCGTAGTGCCAGGGGTCATTCCAATAATATTCGCGCGGCTTGTCGCCATCCTTGTCGGCGAGGATGCCGTAATCCGGATGCGGCGCGCCGATGCCCATGGTGCGGGCGCGGGTGGAGGCGGCGTAGTCGGCGACGCCGAAGCTCATGGCCTCGACCCGGCCGGAGCTCTGCGCGATGTCCTCGACATTGGCCATGCCGAGCGCGGTCTCGATCAGCAGCTCGAAGCCGATCTTCTTCTCGCGCTTCTTGCCCTGCTCGATCTGCGTCACCAGCATGTCGATGGCGTAGACGTCCTCCGGCACCCCGGTCTTGGGGATCAGGATCATGTCGAGGCGCGGGCAGTTCTCGACCACGTCGACCACGTCGCGGTAGCAATAATGGGTGTCGAGGCCGTTGATGCGCAGCATCATGGTCTTGGCGCCCCAATCGACGTCGTTGAGGCCCTGGATGATGTTCTTGCGGGCCTGCTCCTTGTCGTCGGGCGCCACGGCGTCTTCGAGGTCGAGGAAGATGATGTCGGCCCCGCCCTTCGCCGCCTTCTCGAACAGAGATGGGTTGGAGCCCGGCACGGCAAGCTCGGAGCGGTGGAGGCGCGGTGTCGCCTGCTGGATCAGAGTGAAGCTCATCTCGTCTATATCCTTTCGTGTGGTCTAACGTTAACCCGTGGCCCCTAGGCCGGCGGCAATGGTGTTGATGGAGAGCAATAGCGCGGGCTTGTACCGCTCCCGTTCGCTCTCCGTAGCGGCGCCCCTGAACCGGCGCAACAGCTCGACCTGCTCCAGATTGACCTCGTTGATCGTGGGCAGGCGTTCCTTCAAGGCCTCGCGATAGCGCGGAAAGCGCTCAGCCACCTGCGCGCCGCCGCTCACCTTCAGCGCCATTTGCGCGGTGAGCGCGAGTTCGGCCTCGATCATGGCGAAGATCGTGTCGCGCACCGAGGCGTCGGGGACAAGGCCGGAATAGTCGCGCGCGATGGCGAGATCGACGAGCAGCAGCGTCTTCTCCACCTCGTCCATGATCAGGCGGAACAGGCGTGAATCCTTGAACATGCGGGCGAGCATGGCCTCGCCCTCCGCCCCCCGCACCTGCATGAAGGTCTTCAGGGCCGAGCCGACGCCGTACCAGCCGGTGATGATGTGGCGGTTCTGGGCCCAGGCAAACACCCAGGGGATGGCGCGGAGATCGCTCAAGGTACGCGCGCCGAAGCGCCGGGCCGGACGCGAGCCGATATTGAGCAGCGAGATTTCCTCCAGCGGGCTGGCCGAATGGAAATAGGCGACGAGGTCCGGATGGGCGATGAGCCGCGTATAGGCCGCGCGCGAGGCCCCCGCCAGCGCTTCCAGCGCGTCGTCGATCTCGGCCCGGGGGACCAGCTCATCCTCGCGCTCCGATTTCAGCGCGTGCTCGAACACGCTCGCCGCCAGCAGCTCCATCTGATAGGCGGCGGTGCCGCGATTGGCGTATTTGGACGAGATCACCTCGCCCTGCTCGGTGACGCGGAAGCGGCCTCTGATCGATCCGGCCGGCTGCGCCGCGATCGCATGTCCCGTCGGCGCCCCGCCTCTGGAGACCGAGCCGCCGCGGCCATGGAAGAAGGCGATCCTGATTCCGGTCTCGTCGCCGAGCCTGGTCAGCTTCGACTGCGCCTTGGACAGCTCCCAATTGGAGGCGAAGAAGCCGCCATCCTTGTTCGAGTCCGAATAGCCGATCATCACCTCCTGCACTCCGCCCTGCCAGCTCGTCGAGCGCCTCACCAGCGGCACGGCGAGAAGCTCGCGCATGATCTGCGGCGCAGCACGGAGATCGTCGATGGTCTCGAACAGGGGCACGATCGGAAGCGGGCAAATCTCGGTGCCGGCGGCATCGAGAAAGGCGCCGGCTTCCTTGGCCAGGAGATAGACGCCGAGCACGTCGGCGACCGAGCGGGTCATCGACAGAATGAATGAGCCAAAGGCTTCGCGGTCGAGTTGCCCGCGCATCTCGGGCACCAGCCTGAACATGGCAAGCGTCTCCTCGGCCTCTGGGCCAAGCCCGTCGAGCACGCGACTGGGATCGCGCGGGAGCGCCAGCTCGGCCACGAGCCAGGCTTGCCACGCCTCTGACCGTGGCTCGGGCATCTCGCCGCCGGCCTTCCCCGCGGTCGCCTGCCAGATCGCCTGCAAGGCCTCGGTGGTGCGCGTCGTGTTCTCGCGCAGATCGAGCCTGACGGTGGAGAAGCGGAAAATTTGCACGGCGTATCGGACCGGCCGCACGAGATCGACGGCAATCGAGGCGAGATTGGCGTCCTCAAGCCCCGCCTCCAGCGCGCGGAGATCGACGACCAGCTCATCGGCATTGGCGTAAGAGGGGCGCCCCTCGGCGAGCGTGTTGCTCTCGGTGCGCTCGATAGTGGCGTCGAGCTTGCGCAGCACGATGGTCAGATATTGGCGATAGGCCTCGCCCGGATTGCGCGCGCGGATCGAGTCTGCCTCGCCTGATGCCTCGAGCTCGCGCGCAAGCTCGGCGCGGAAGCTTTCCGGCACCGGCGTCGCCCGTTCGGTAATCGACAGCGCGCGCGCAAGCTCGGTGAGCTTGGCCTTGTAGTGACGCAAGCTCGCAAGCGCGTTCTGCCGCAAGGTTGCCCGCGAAACCTCCGTGGTGACGAAGGGATTGCCGTCGCGGTCGCCGCCGATCCAGGACCCGAACTGGAAGAAGGGCGGCACGTCGAAGCGCCGGCCCGGATACGAGGCTTCAAGCGCCCGCTCGACGCCGCCGATCATCTTCGGCGCCATCTCGAACAGGGACTCGTCGAAGAAATGGAGCCCCCGCAGCACCTCGTGCTGAACCGAGGGCTTTTCCAGATGCAGCTCGCCCGTCATCCAGATCAGCTCGATCTGATCGCGCAGCTCATCGAGCAGCGCTTCACGTTCCCGCGGCGTCCAGCGCGGATTTTCGAGTTCAAGCAACAAGAGATAGATCCTGCGGTACTTCTCCAGCACGGTGACGCGCTTCGACTCGGTGGGGTGAGCGGTGAGCACCGGCCTGATGCGCAAATTGGCGAGCAATTTCTGGATCTCGCCGGCGCCGATGCCGTCACGCGACGCGTCCGCCAGAACATTGCTGAAAGTGCCCCGCAGCCGCTCGCGCCCCTTCTCCCGCTCCGCCCGCCGGCGCCGGCGCATGGCCGCGTTCTGATCGGCGATCGACAGCAGCTGGAACCAAATGCCCTGCGCCTGAAGCGCCCTGGCCATGAGCTCGGGCGAGAAATCCGCGATGACGGACCCGCCCTTGAGCACGGCCTCGACCTCGGGCCGATGCCGCCGCGCCACGTCGAGCAGCAGGCGGAACAAGAGGTCCGCGCCTTCCCTGACCGACGTTCCGGCGATCAGAGGCATTGCGGCGGAGGGGTTGCCCGCGCTGTCGGACTGCTTGACGTCTTCCTTCATGCAAAATCCCGGGCTCGTCCTACGCTGGCCCGCATCGCCATGAGCAGGCGGGCGGCCCCCATCCCGCCGGGCTACCTGCGCTTCTGTCCTCAAAAATCCGCGCCAACGATTTCCGGCTTACCGTGAAAGCACCTGCGCCACGGTGGAGCCGAACTCGCTTGGATTAGGCGCCACGGTCAGGCCGCAAGCCTTCATGATCTCCGCCTTTTCCGCCGCGCTATCGCCCACGGCCGAGATGATCGCACCGGCATGTCCCATGCGCCGTCCCTTTGGCGCGGTAAGACCGGCAACGAACCCGACCACCGGCTTCGACATGTTCTCCTTGATCCACTCCGAGGCTTCGGCCTCCTGCGGACCGCCGATCTCTCCGATCAGCAGCACCGCCTCGGTCTCGGGATCGGCCTCGAACAGCTCCAAATGGTCGAGGAAGGACGAGCCGTTGATCGGATCGCCGCCGATGCCGACGGATGTGGTGATGCCGATGCCGAGCTCCTTCATCTGCGAGGCGGCCTCGTAACCAAGCGTGCCCGAGCGCGAGATGACGCCGACTTTGCCCTGCAGATAGATGTGCCCGGGCATGATCCCGAGCATGGCCTTGCCGGGGCTGATGATGCCGGCGCAATTGGGCCCGACCATCATCGGCCGCTTGTCCTTGGGATAGCGGAACAAATAGCGCTTCACCCGCATCATGTCCTGCGCCGGGATGCCGTCGGTGATCGAGCAGATCAGCCTGATGCCGGCGTCGGCGGCCTCCATGATCGCGTCGGCGCAGAAGGCAGGCGCCACGAAGGTGATCGTGGTGGTGGCTCCCGTCGCCTCCACCGCGTCCTTCACGGTGTTGAACACGGGCAGCCCCTGATGGGTGGAGCCGCCCTTGCCCGGGGTCACGCCGCCAACGACGTTGGAGCCGTACTCGACCATCTCCTTGGTATGAAAGGAACCTTTGTCACCGGTCATGCCCTGAACGATGATCGGTGTCGTCTCGTCGATTAGGATACTCATTGTTGCTCTCCTGGCGGGCGCCTAGGCCGTCGCTGTTGCAGATCCCTGCATCTGTTTGTAGGCCGCCACGGCCTTTTCCGCCGCTTCCGCCAAGGTTTCGGCGGTGATCAGCTTAAGCCCGCTCTCGGCCAGGATCTTCCGGCCTTCCTCGACATTGGTTCCGGCGAGACGGACCACGAGCGGCACCTTGACGTCGACGGTCTGGCAGGCCTGAACCACGCCCTTCGCCACCCAGTCACAACGGTTGATGCCGGCGAAGATGTTGACGAGCACCGCCTGCACCTTCTGGTCCGACAGAACAAGCTTGAGCGCGGTGGCGATACGCTCCGGCGACGCGCCGCCGCCGACATCGAGGAAGTTCGCCGGGCTGCCGCCGGCATGCTTGATCATGTCCATGGTGGCCATGGCCAGTCCGGCGCCGTTGACGATGCAGCCGATCTCTCCGTCGAGGCCGATATAGTTGAGGTTGTGCTCGGCGGCCTGAGCCTCGCGCGGGTCCTGCTGCGAGGGATCGTGCATGTCGGCAACCTGATGGCGGCGGAACAGCGCATTGTCGTCGAACGACATCTTGGCGTCGAGCGCCAGCACGCGATCGTCCTTGGTCACGACCAGCGGATTGATCTCGAGCATGATGGCGTCGCGGTCGCGGAAGGCGCGATAGGCGTTCATGATCGTGGTGACCGCGCGCTGCACCTGCTTGATGTTGAGGCCAAGCTGGAAGGCGAGCTGGCGCGCCTGGAACGCCTGAAGGCCGACCGCGGGCTCGACCAGAACCTGCAAAATGGCCTCGGGCTCGGTGCGCGCCACTTCCTCGATCTCCATGCCGCCGCGTTTCGAGGCGATGACGCGAATGCGCTCGGTCTTACGGTCGAGCACATAGCCGAGATAGAGCTCGCGCTCGAACGGCTCGGCCACCTCGACATAGACCCGCTGCACGGGCTTGCCTTCGGGCCCGGTCTGGATCGTCACCAGACGTTTGCCGAGCAGATTCGCCGCTGCCTCGCGCACCTCATGATAGGTCTTGCACAGCTTGATACCGCCGGCCTTGCCACGGGCCCCGGCATGGATCTGCGCCTTGACCGCCCAGTTCCAGCCACCGAGCTCGGTGGCGGCATAGACCGCCTGGTCGGGGCTGAAAGCGACCGCGCCCTTCGGCACCGGCACGCCGAATTGAGCAAGTAATTCCTTGGCTTGATACTCGTGAACGTCCACCTGTTTCTCCTCCCTATTCTCCTGGCCGATCGGGCTGCCGCGAGCCTTTAGCTCAGCTTGCCCTTGACCAGCTCGTAAGCATCCTCGGTCGCCTTTTCCGCTCCCGCCAAGAGCGTCTCCAATTCCTTCAGCTTAGCGCCCGCGAAGTCCTTGTCAGTGATCAATTTCGCGTTCGTATGGACGTTTAGCGCCGCGCTCCGCAGTGCAGCATAGGCGGCGAGCACACCGACACCGGCATCGGAGATCACGCCGAGATTGCCCTTGGCGGAGACGCTCGCGGCAACGTCGATGACCTCGCGCGCGGCGTGGCAGCAGCGCATCGGCACCTCCGTCGCGAGCTTGAGACCTTCTTGGATGGCGGCGCTACGGGCAGCCTTCTCGGCGTCGGTCTCCTTCGGCATGCCATAGGCGCCCATGACCGCGTCGAAGGCCTTGACGTCGTCCTCGATCATGCCGGTCAGCCGAAGGCGCAAGGCCTCGGACTTCGCCAGCAGCGCCTTCATCTCGTCCTCGACCTCGGCATATTTCTTCTTGCCGATGGTGAGGTTGCAGACCATGGCGACGAGCGCGGCGCCCATGGCGCCGATAATCGCCGCGGCGCTGCCGCCTCCCGGCGTGGCCTTCTGGCTCGCCAGATCGTCGAGGAATTTATCGATGGCGCTTTGCTTGATCATCGTCTTAAGCCGTTTTCTTCGCTAGAGCGTAGATCTCTTCCGCGTCGAGGACCTGGTCGGAGCCTTCGAACAGCTGGCCGATGCAGGCGCGGTGCAACTTCAATTTGAGGCCGCCGACGCCGAGGGCGCCGAAGCAAATCTTGCCATGCCGCTCCTTGCCCTTGTCCGTCGCTTCGATGCCTTCGAGGCCAAGTGGCGGCTGCGCATTGACGTCGGCCAGCATCTCGAGCGTCGGACTGTCCTCCCAATGCGAGGCCTTAACCAGCTCCACGCCGATGGCGCCGGCGGCGAATACGATCTGCGCGCCCTCGATGTCCTTTGCGCGGCTCGCCTCGTCGGCGCCCTGAACCGGCGTGACCTTAACGCCGAAGCGCGCCTCGACCGCTTGCGCCGCCCGCTCGGCCCGCTCCTTCGAACGAGAGGTTAGGCTGACCTCGGCCCCCTCCTTGCCGAGCAGCCCCGCGGCGCGCATGCCGACCGGACCGGTACCGGCCAGCACCACCGCCTTCTTGCCCTTGAGCTTTCCCGCTTTGGCAAGCAGCGCCACGCCGGCGGCGGCCGTGGTGTTGGAACCGTTGGGGTCGAGCATGAGCGCGACGCGGAAGGGGCCGAAGAACTTCTCCTGCACCGCCTTCAACAGCTCCTCGCCCTTCTTCATGTCGCCGCCGCCGACAAAGATCGCGGTGCTCCGCTTCTCTTTGCTGCCGCGGGTGAAGATGGTGCCGTCGACGAGCGCCCCGACATTGTCCGGCGTCACATTGGCATAGCCCGTCACGTGGTCGGCGCCGCCGTCATAGGCGACCACGGTATCGAACAGGCTCGCATAAGGGTCGGTGTCGAACAGGAAAAGCAGCTTCTTCATCTGGTGTCCCTCAATCCTTATTCCTGCACGACGTTCTGCGGGCTGCCGCCCACGAACGCGTCGATATTGTCAATGAGCTGGTCGGCCAGGATCTGCATCGCTTCCTGGCTGGCCCAGGCGACATGCGGTGTCAAAATGAAGTTTGGCAGCTCGAGCTCGAGCAGAATGTTGCCCTCTTTCGGCGGCTCCTTGGTCAAGACGTCGAAGCCGGCGCCGGCGATGGTGCCGTCCTTGAGCGCCTGCGCCAACGCCGCCTCGTCGACCAGCCCGCCCCGCGCCGTGTTGATGAGGATCGCGGTCGGCTTCATCATCTTCAGCTCTTTCGCCCCGATCATGTTCTTGGTCTCGGGCGTGAGCGGCACATGCAAGGTGATGACGTCGCTCTCCTTCAGCACCGTCTCCAGATCGACAAGCCCCGGCTGGGGGAAGACGTCGAAAGGAAGGACGCGCATGCCCAAAGCTTCCGCGCGCTTGGCCACCGACTTGCCGAGCGCACCGAAGCCGATGACGCCGAGCGTCGACCCGGCGACGTCGCGGATTGGATGGTCGAAGAAGCAGAACTGGTCCACCTTGCCCCACCTGCCCGCCCGCACGTCCTCGACATAGGCAAGGAGATTGCGGCGAAGCGCGAAGATCAGCGCGATCACATGCTCCGGCACGGTGTTGAAGGCGTAGTTGCGAATGTTGACGACGGTGATGCCGTTCGCCTTGCAATAGGCCTTGTCGACCACGTCCGTGCCCGTCGCCGCCACCGCGATCAGCTTCAGCTTCGGCAGCTGCTTCAGCGTGTCGGCGCGCATCGGCACCTTGTTGATGATGGCGATGGACGCATCCTTCAGGCGATCGACGATCTCCTCCGGCGTCCAGGTCGACTCATATTCTTTGTAGTTGTGCGGGAAGTTCGGTCGCCGAACATTGGCGCCGACCGACTCCCGATCAAGAAACACTATCTCGTGCTGCACCGTCCACTCCCTGACAAAACCGTACCGCGTTCAGGCTGCCTGAACGCACAACCACCAATCTCCCGCCGGCGAAACCGAGAAGGCGACGGCGGCAACGACCCCGAAGCATTCGGTGAGACCGGCGTCATCCGCTGCTACTACCCCGCTTCCGCGGGTGAGCCTTATTCGGCGGCGATCCGGCTGAGCTGCGCGCCGCCGCGAAAATGCGCCTGCGCCGCGGCCACGCCACTTCCGAGCTCGACCTCGATGCCGGTATCCCGCATGGCCATTTCCGTGCCGGCAATCCCGCCGAGCAGCATCAACTCGTTCAAATCGCCGAGATGACCGATGCGGAACAGCTTGCCCGCGACCTCCGACAGCCCGGCGCCGAGCGCGAGATTATAGCGCTTGTAGGCGACCTCGATGATTTCAGCGGCATTGAATCCGGCCGGAACCATGATGGCGGTCACCGTGTCGGAATGCCATTTCGGCGCCTTGGCGCAAATTTTGAGGCCCCAGGCCCTGACCGCGGCGCGCGCGCCGGCGGCCAGCCGATGGTGCCGCGCGAACACGTGGTCGAGGCCTTCTTCATCCAGCACGTCGAGCGCCTCGCGCAGGCCGTAAAGCATGGGCAGCACCGGCGTGTAGGGGAAATATCCGGTCGGGTTCGTCCGCATATGGTCGGTGAAATCGAAATAGGCTCGCCTCAGATTGCCGCCCCTCATCGCCGTGAGCGCGCGTCTGCTGGCGCAAGCGATGCCGAGGCCGGCCGGCAGCATGAGGCCCTTCTGCGAGCCGGTGACGGCGACGTCGACGCCCCAATCGTCCATGCGGAAATCGATGCTCGCGATCGAGCTCACCCCGTCGACATAGAGCAGGGCCGGGTGCTTGGCGGCGTCCATCGCCCGGCGCACCGCGGCAACGTCGCTGGTGACCCCGGTCGCGGTCTCGTTATGGACCACCATGACGCCCTTGATCTCATGGGTCTTGTCGGCGCGGAGCGCTTCCTCGATCCGCTCCGGCGAGGCGCCCGTGCCCCACTCCTCCTCCTGCACCACGACCTCCAGGCCGTGTCGCCGGGCAAGTTCGATCCACAAATGGCTGAACTGGCCGAAGCGCGAGGCGAGCACCTTGTCGCCGGGCGCGAGGGTATTGGTCAGGGCCGCCTCCCAGGCGCCGGTCCCGCTGGAGGGAAACATGAACACCTGCCCCTCCTCGGTCTTGAACACCGACTTTAGGCGCTCGAACAGCGGCAGGGTCAGCTTGGGGAAGTCGGCGGACCGGTGGTCCTCCATGGAGACATGCATGGCGCGCAAGATGCGCTCCGGAACGTTGGTCGGACCCGGTACAAACAGGAAATTACGCCCGGGCTTTCTCGCTCCCGACATGCACGCTTCCTCCAAAAAGGGGTGATCCCCTAAGAGCCACTGCCTAAGGCTTGGGCGGGACGACACGGTGGTAACGCCCGCGTGAGCCGCTGGCAACCCCCCTGCGCCCTAGAACAGGCCGGCAATACGCCCGTCAGAGGCGAGTTCGATATTGTTGGCGGCGGGGACCCTGGGCAGGCCAGGCATGGTCATGATGTCGCCGCAGACGACGACGACGAACTCGGCGCCGGCCGAGAGCCGGACCTCCCGGATGGGAATGATGTGGTCGCGGGGAGCGCCCTTGGCATCCGGATTGGTCGAAAAGCTGTATTGGGTCTTGGCGACGCAGATCGGGAACTTGCCAAAACCCTCCTTTTCCAGCTCGGCGAAGCGGTCACGCACGCTCTTGTCGGCGCTGATATCGGCGGCGGCGTAGATCTCCTGGGCGATCATGCGCGTCTTGTCCCAGAGCGACATGTCATCGGGGTAAAGCGGGTGGAAATCGCTGGGCTTGGTCTCGATCGTGTTCACCACCGCATGGGCGAGGTCCGTGGCGCCCTCACCACCTTGCGCCCAATGATCGGCCAGCACGCAGGTGACGCCGATGCCGGCGCAAAGCCGCTGGAGCAGCGCCACTTCGGCCTCGGTATCGGTGGAGAAGCGATTGATGGAGACGATCACCGGCAAATCGTAGCGCCTGAGATTCTGGACGTGCCGCTCCAGATTGGCGCAGCCCTTTTCCAGCGCCTGTAGATTTTCCTTCTTCAAATCGTCCTTGGCCACGCCGCCATGCATCTTCAACGCGCGGATGGTCGCCACCAGCACGGCGCAGTCGGGCTTCAGCCCAGCCTTCCGGCATTTGATGTCGAAGAATTTCTCGGCCCCGAGATCGGCGCCGAAGCCGGCTTCGGTGATGACGTAGTCGGCGAGCTTGAGCGCGGCCTTGGTGGCGATCACCGAATTACAGCCATGCGCGATATTGGCGAAGGGACCGCCATGCACGAAGGCCGGATTGTTCTCGAGCGTCTGCACCAGGTTCGGCGCCAGTGCGTCCTTGAGCAGCGCCGCCATGGCGCCGGCGGCGGAAAGGTCGCTCGCCTTCACCGCTTTCTTGTCGCGCGTTTGCCCGATTTGAATATTGCCAAGCCGCCGCTGCAAATCGGCAAGGTCGGTAGCAAGGCAGAAAATGGCCATGACCTCGCTCGCCACGGTGATGTCGAAACCGGCTTCGCGCGGGAAGCCGTTGGCCGCTCCACCGAGAGAGCTGACGATCTGGCGCAGCGCCCGGTCGTTCATGTCGACGGCGCGGCGCCAAGTGACGCGGCGGCTATCGAGATCGAGCTTGTTGCCCCAATAGATGTGATTGTCGATCAACGCCGCGAGCAGATTGTTGGCGGCGCCGATGGCGTGGAAATCGCCGGTGAAATGGAGATTGATGTCCTCCATCGGCACGACCTGCGCGTAGCCGCCGCCGGCCGCGCCTCCCTTCATGCCGAAGCAAGGCCCAAGGCTCGGCTCGCGCACGCAGATGAGCGTCTTCTTGCCGATATGATTGAGCGCGTCGCCAAGGCCGACCGTGGTCGTGGTCTTGCCCTCGCCCGCCGGTGTCGGCGTGATCGCCGTGACCAGGATCAGCTTCCCATCCGGCCGATCGGCGAGAGAGGCGATGTAGTCGAGCGATATCTTCCCCTTATAGTGCCCGTAAGGCAGCACATGTTCCGCGGCGATACCGAGCTTGTCCGCGGCCACCTCGATGATCGGCCGCATCCGTGCCGCCTGCGAGATTTCGATATCGGATTTCGGTTGGCGGTGTTGTTCGTCTGGGCGCCGGCTCTTTTTGGCGCTCTCACGCGTTTGCACTGACATTGAAGATTGCCCCTGGGACTGGCGTGCGGCATTGCCACTGGAATAGGCAGGGTAATTCATTCGCTTGCCATCTTGCAATCGTCTGTGCAGTTTCAGCCGCCGGAGGGACCAAAATGACGCCAGTCGAGCTGTTGAAGTCCATGTTTCAGGCGGCGGTCGACGCCGCTCAGCCCGCGCTCTGCCTGCCGCCGCATCTTCCAGCCCCACCCAGGGGCCGCACCATTGTGATCGGCGCGGGCAAAGCGAGCGGCGCCATGGCCAAGGCGGTCGAGGACAATTGGCAGGGACCGCTCGAAGGCCTGGTCGTGACCCGCTATGGCCACCGCCTGCCGACCACGAAGATCGAGGTGATCGAGGCCGCCCACCCGGTGCCGGATGCGGCGGGCCGCGAAGCCGCGGCGCGCATCCTCAAAATGGTGCAGGGCCTCTCATCCGACGATCTCGTGCTGTGCCTCATCTCCGGCGGCGGTTCGGCCCTGCTGGCTTTGCCGGCTGAAGGCGTGAGCCTGGAAGACAAGCAGGCGGTGAACAAGGCGCTGCTTAAATCGGGCGCCACCATCGGCGAGATGAACGCGGTGCGGAAGCATCTCTCCGCGATCAAGGGTGGACGCCTCGCGCTCGCGGCGTCGCCAGCGAAGGTCGTGAGCCTGATGATCTCCGACGTGCCCGGCGACGATCCATCGGTGATCGCCTCGGGACCGACGGTTCACGACGCCTCGACCTTTGCCGACGCGCTCGCCATTCTCGACAAATATGGCATTGTGCCGCCGCCCTCGATCGTCTCGCGCCTCAAAAGCGGCGCCGAGGAAACGCCGAAGCCCGGCGACCCGCGTCTGGCCGAGGTCGAGAACATCATGATCGCGACGCCGCAAGCCTCGCTCGAAGCCGCGGCTGCCGTTGCCCGCGCGCACGGCGTGACCCCGGTCATCCTCGGCAATGCGCTCGAGGGCGAGTCGCGCGACGTGGGGATCGTCCATGCCGGCATCGCGCGCCAATGCGCCGAGTTCTCACAACCGGCCGCGGCCCCGTGCGTGTTGTTGTCGGGCGGCGAGACCACGATCACGCTCAAGGGCAACGGCAAGGGCGGGCGCAACACCGAGTTCCTGCTGGCGCTTGCCATCGCGCTCGAGGGCAAACCCGGCATCTACGGCGTCGCCGCCGACACCGACGGCATCGACGGCTCCGAGGACAATGCCGGCGCCATCATGACCCCCGACACGCTCGCCCGCGCCGCCGCCGCCGGTCTCGACGCCAAGGCCATGCTCGCCGACAACGATCCTTGGTCCTTCTTCAAAGGCATCGGCGATCTGTTGATGACCGGCCCGACCCTGACCAATGTCAACGATTTCCGCGCCGTGCTCATCGAGAAGATCTGAGTAGACGCTCTCACCTGGGTTGGCCTGCCTGCTCTCATCCTCGCTGAGTTGAATCCAACACTTGATGCCCTCGCCTGACGGCGGCGATGATTTTGTCAGGATTGGCGGTCCAGGACTGTGGACTAATGTATCCCGAATATATTTGTAGAAAGTGGTGATTCTCGCTTCCATCATCCAATACACTGTCACTTATTGTTATGATATTGGTTGGTCTCCTCGATGAAGCGGTTGATGGCAGCCTGGAGATCGACGATCGATCGGAAGACGCCGCGTTTCAATCGTCGCTTCGACAGCTTGGCGAAGAAGCCCTCGACGGCGTTCAGCCAGGAGC